>Ga0214480_101121_pt1 | contig 12234 bp, 13 predicted proteins | sample M1_20Mar14CPVII9_3_FD_165042 | JGI IMG/M metagenome (GOLD analysis project Ga0214480, IMG submission 165042) | Marine eukaryotic communities from Monterey Bay, California, United States - M1_20Mar14CPVII9sort6BwellE17 | ecosystem: Environmental > Aquatic > Marine > Unclassified | place: USA...
GCAATAGACACACCACAGCTACAAAGAGCAACGCGTCAGTCAAACAGATGGATATGTTGTTCCTCTCCGTGCGGAGAGGGACAACTAATCGCCAATCCTTAATAATGATCCAACCATGGTGGCAGCAAGGTCAAAAAGATTAGCACGTGATCCAAGTGGAGGAGGAGATGGTGGGCCGCCGCCGCCGCCACCTCCTGCGGAACAAAATAATGATCAGCGATATGACAAGTTGAATTGGTGGTGGAAGTTATTGTTGTTTGCAGCATTAGTTATTACATTTTCTACACTTTTACCAAAATATTATAAACGGGAGAATGAGAAACATGGATCTGCAATTAGTAGTAAGAGTGAATTGCTACACTATATTGATAGTAATATGAAAAATGTACCGCAAAACTTTCCTGAATATAATAACATGGCTGTGTATAATGTCCGGCCAGTTATAACAACACCAACAATCAGTAAACAACAACAATTAATTGGTAAAGCTCTACCTAAACTCTCCACTAAACTCTCCACTGATCCATTACAATTAATATCTCAGTCATCTGCAAGTAGTAAGATCATTATTACCAGCACTTCCGATTGGCAACCTCCACTGCCAGCCGGTATACTCCGATTGAGAATGCGTCGATCACTACCCGGCGTTCCTCGTACTTTATCAAGGTTTCTTTCGGCCGATGAGATTGCCGAGATTCAACATTACATTAATGTTAATAATCTTAGTGCAAATGATATCCTACGTATGTTTAGGGGTGTGGAATATACATTATTTCAAGTAATGGATCTCCTCGTTGCTGGTAATAGGAATCGCGTTGATGTATTGATGGAGCCCTATTACCAAGAGATGTATTTTAATGCTGGTCTAACAGGCAAACAGGCCCTCCGTGCATATACATTTCCATGGGTACAACAATCCTACTCACTACAACAATCCAGTCACCATTTAATATCAACCCAGTTAGCAGGATATCATGGTACTGACGGAAATGTTATGGGTAAGTAATATCCAAGTATTTTATGAAACAATTTTATATTATGTACAATCGAATTCTAACACTTGTATGTGTATTATACATTAACCAGATGATGATGCATTCTCTAGTGAAGAAGATAGGAGCGATCCCGAATCCCAAGAGAGTGACAACGAGGAAGAAGAGAGTGATGTAAATGAGAGTAATTCCAATACTGGCGAGGATGGTACGGGCGACGAAGAGGAGGATGACGGTAGTGACTCCCAAGACGATAGTGACGATGATGAGAGTTATTCGGATTCAGAAGATGAGGAAGATATTGATCCTGAAAAGGATTTTGATTTACATGAGCCCGATGATCTAGCTGCGGCGGCGGAGGAAGAAACAGTACTAGAGACTCTAGATACTGGCTCTTCTGAAGAAGTCGAAGCTTTCATCGCACAAGAACAAGAGCAGCCAGAGTCGAATCATCCTAATAACTTTTATGATATTCCACGTTCGTCTCCTGATGAATGTAGACGACTCGTCAAGGAAAGAATACATGATATCAATGATGCACCGCAGGACTTGGAGGAGAAGAAGTACGACCCGATTTGTCATAGATTGTTACGAGGACAAAAAGATTGTTTCAGCTGGCTTCCGAAAGTACCAACAAGGAAATCTTACAAATACAAGACGACGGGTGAAAAGAAGAAAGCTTTCCCAACCCCAATCTCTTGCAATCTCAATATTCGTGACAAGTCAGATACTGGACCTGAGAGACAATTGTTGTTTGTGTTTTTAAGGTACATGCCTGATAATCTTCGTAACGCCTTTGAGGCAATATTAGGAGGGAAGGTATATGCGAATAATAATGGTAAGAATCGTCATCCAGCCGAGGCAATGCACAGTTCGGAAGATCGTATGATAGCTAGTTCAGTCGAGATCCTTCGTTCGATGTTTGGTACTGAGCATTGGATGAGGAATGTTGTTATGATTGAGACCAATCCTGTATCGTTTCCTTATGGTAAATCATTGAGTAGTGTATATGGACCAAACTGGATTGGTGAGGTACGTCGAAGATATGCCAAAGTGGTTAGGATGGCTGTAGAAGAGGCCAAGAATAGTGGCGGCCGAGTCAAGATTCTACTAGCATCAAGTGGAGTTCGAGATGAGTTTATCGATATGATAGGTGGAAAAGATACATTTAATCAACTACGCAAAGAGAATCCAGATTTGTTTGTAGATACAGCAAGTGGTCCAGATAAGGAGTTTAAGGTGAGTTGTGTAGTATATATGTGGTATCCGTTCCGATGGTATAGCTCAGTGACGACAGACATTGTCTAACACGTGCCTCCTTTCTTAGACCATGACACATCCAGAGACATTTACCAACAAAAAGATTATCAATAAGATTGCCGGATCGTTTCAGTCACGATGCAAGACTTTGTCTGAGGTTGCAACTCAAGGCCTACGACACATCACCCAAAAAAAGTCCATCGAGTCCAACATCGGCGATCAGATATTGAATGATATTAAGGACTCTCCAGGATTCAAGGCAGTCTTAGCAGCAACGAAGGCATTGTATGAACGCAAAAGGGAGAAGTATAGGAAGGGGGAGCACCCGTTGCAACTATTTTGGCAACAGATGTGTAAAGAGAAAGGATATCTCATCGCCGGCAAGGTACCTTCTTCCAAGGAAGCCAAACGTGTCTATGAAGAGCATGAAGCGTTCAACAGACACTGGCCAAAGATTCAATCGTATGCTCGTGATGGAAACAATTATGAAACATTGGAAGATGGTAAGGAAGTATTTGTGGTACCAAGGAGGTCGGACGCATATGATTACCTTTCAAACTTACGACGAGCAGATAATGATGATTGGAGATTAAAGAAACTTAGAGATGCGGGTATCGATATGGATAGGTACAAGGAAGCACGAGAGAAAAAGAAACAAGACTTTGTAGAAGAAAAATATGAAAAAAGTAAAAAGGCTAGGAGTGATAATAAATTTGCAGTTGATGAAGATTCAGATTCAGATGAAGACTTATAATGAGAACAGTTAGTTGTTAATTATTGTATATGTCGTTGTCCACCATGTCATGTGTTCGGAGGATTGCAATGTAATAAACTTTTCAATCCATTATTACTATCGTCGACATCCTCGGTATATTATACCTAACCATCTGTCCTAAAAGGTTTCAGCTTTGCCTAGCGTTGGTTGAGGATATTCCCTCAAAACCATGTGGAGGGAAGTGAGTAATTCTGCTTTCTGAGGTAATTTCGCCATAAGATACCTCGATAGCTCTGGGTAGTACTACTTGTATGTCATGCAGTAGGTCTGGTATGGAGGAGAGGCAGATCGCTGCAGATTGATATCTCAAGCTAATCTACTTGAGTATATCTAAGTATAACATAAAACAATGCCTCCAGCTACATATAATACTATGAGTTATGTATCAATCATGTTTACATTCCTACAAGAGATATAAAACATTTACACATTTCCAAGAAGAGGCTGTCTCACACAACCTTAAAGCTTAAACAGGTACCACAGCTTTGTTGTCTCCGGTAAAGAGAATGGTTCCTTCAAGATTCCGTGGAGATCGTCGTCGAACTACACTTCCTTCTTCGTCACTTGTGCTTTCGCCAGAATAGGTGTATTCAAGCGTCAAATCAACAAGGTGACCATCATCCTTCGATATACTTGTCACATCATTACTCTCGGCAGAAGGAACGTTATTACTACCTCCCTTTGAATACTTGATATACCACCGAATAGCAAGTACTGTCATGAGAAGTACAATTACACCTCCTCCAACTATTAAACCAAGAATGAGTGCCGGCTCAGACATGGGAGAAGGTGCTTGACTCTGTTCAGAAACAATCAAGGGACTCTCTTTGACAGACGATCCTTCTTGTCGTACACCTACAAAGTGTACTCCGGCAATGTCGAAAGACCCGGCACTATCACTAACTGCCGATGGTGGTGTAGTAAATGAAAACGAATCCATCGATTGTTGAATGGCATCTTGGATTTTCATCTCAACCTCATTGTTGACAGAGGAGTTAGAACGATAGTACGCTGTCATGTAGCCTTTGATAGGATAGCAAGATGTACCATCAATGTTTGTGAGTGCGGTAGTACATGTGGCTATGTTGAAGATTGTGTGCACATAATAATATGATGAGCATAATGAAGTTAGAGATATCATATTCAGAATTGCGAAGACACAGATGATTGTATCTAATATCCAACTTACCATCCTCCGCTACCTTATCATTAGGTAATGATGTTAATTCTTCAAGAGAAGAAGAGGAAGATCCTACTCCACCAACTAGATGACGTCGTAGCATTACCTTTCTAACTTCTTCGACATTATTACACAATCCAGCCTTGTCTAATCTTAATCCAACCCTCTGCAGTAACTGTTCTTCAAACTTTTGCAATATATCATTGATTGGTTTCTTCTCTGATGACGATTGTGGAACGAGTAGATCATAATCAAATTGAATAAGTTGTTTGGTTCCTCCTTTAGTTGCAGCTGCCGAACTGCCGCCGCCACACGAGTATGATGATGATGTTACCTCATTCATGGCCGTCCAATCGCTCCCTTCAATATCATACACTACCTCCTCCTCTTCCTCCTCGGCCTTATCATTCGTTTCATTTGCAATCTCGACGACGACACTCTCATCCACCGATGCTTCATCCGCCGATGGAGGAGTAGGTACATAATCACGCGATGTATGCTGTTCGTCGATATTAATGGAGTACTGGTTCTTCTGCTCAGTTGGTAGTTCTGTATCGACACCATCGCCAGTTAATTGCACGGCTAGATTCCCTGAGGGTGTATCCCCCGATCCATTCGTATTGCCTACTACCATGTTGTCTTAGTTACACTAATAGTAGGAGGACGGAGTATTATATTTAACAGATAACGTAGATGGAGTTGCAATGATTATGGTCGGATGGAGGTTTATGAACTAATGGTTGCATCATTATTAAGGATTGGCGATTAGTTGTCCCTCTCCGCACGGAGAGGAACAACATATCCATCTGTTTGACTGACGCGTTGCTCTTTGTAGCTGTGGTGTGTCTATTGCATCTAATGAACATTGTCGGCGGCAAGATAGTCGGCCTTGGCGGCATACTAAGTATTTCACTCTAAAGTCGAGGATACCTCCAATGCGGTATCCTAATGACTTATCTCGCTGCCTTCACCTTACCTTCTGATCTATGTAGGAAGGCATTGCAGTCGCTATATAATCTAGAGAGGCTATTGTCAGCAGTCATCATTTGTACATTAACAAATACCAAATATTAATAACACGTTACTAATTCCTATAACTATCTCCCTCATATCGGTTAATCACAGTTTCAGCCACATGAATAAACCTCCTCATATCATGTGGTCAAAAGAGGGGATAATGAAAATAATGCCAAGAAGTAAGTTGAACAAACTTCTCATGACCAAAACATCATCATGTACATCATAACCATAGAAGTCAAACCAATAGAAATCTTTCCGGTGGCCGAGTTACTAGACTTCTCCTTCATCATTGACACGGGCTCTTCCACTACAATACTTTCAACATCTTCATTTTGATAGTTCCAACGAGCTGTACATGTCCAAGCACACCCAGGTGCATTTAAACAACGCCTTTCCCTCCAGATATCACGACATTGAGGAGGACGCCATCCACCACCGTCATAGTTACCATTACCAACCCTTGCTACACATTCATTAAACCTGCTGAGCCAACGACAACCTGCACGATCGCAATTAGAAGACCGACCAAATCTGTAGATCAAAGTTTTGAAAGTAAAAGTTGGGTTAACAAATACAAATAATGCAAATGCTTCGATATAGCCATAAAGATGATCATATATAGATAACTTACTGCCTGCAAATGTTGTTGTTGGGTCGGAATCCTCCTCCACCACCCCAATCGCCAGAACTACTATACGAATACCAACTTCTGCTGCTGCTCCACCACAGAGGTGGACGACGTCCTGCTGTGTATCCATTGTTCCCACCAAAGCCACGATCATCATCATCATCATCATTACGGCCACGATTATTCTGTCTAATACGCTTCATCCTTTGGCGTTTGCTAGTCCCATCTCCCATCAAGTCGCGATTATCTTCCTCTTCCTTGTCGTCGAGTACAATCTCGTCTATCTCCTCATCATCTCCCTTGCCGACTGGTACATATCCATCTTGCATCTTCTTCTCGTGATTTTGAATGTTCAACATACGATCTTCTTCATCTAAAGTGTCAAGATATGCCGTCCAAGCTTCCTCCTCACTCATTTCTTCCTCCTCCTCGCCATCAAATCCCTCCGTCTCACGTCGTTGGTCATACTCTGCCCAAGTCTCACCTCCATTATCTAATACCATATCATTGTATCTACTGTCATTTACAGCAGAAGCCTCGTTGTTATCAACCTTATCTTCTTCATTTTCAGTAAGTCGACGATCACTACGACATCCCCCACTGCTAGTCCACCTACAATTCTTATCATTCCTACAACGTCTTTTGTTCTTATAATCGCTACAACGACCGCCATCATCATCATCATACCGATCATCATCATAATCATCATCATCACGATCATCATCATTATTACGTCTTCGCTTTTCACAGAAACACCATTCATCTTGTGATGAGAGTGAGGAATATGACCAGCCTGATTTATGGCTTAAATCGCGGTTACTTAGATCACGCTAATAATACACATATCGATATGATATGAAGGAAAGAAGTGAAGAACATGAAAAAATATTAGAGTTATATATCGTGTATATAGATGAGAAGGAATCAGGCAGCATAGATAAGATATTGTACATATGATGTGCACATAAAATCTCACACAAGCAGGTTCGGCCTACACCTAAGCACAAATATGAATCTTACCTCCATAGTATTCTCAAATTCTTCAAAACTCCAATCTTCATTATTCGGTTTACCAGATGACTTATCAATTATCAATGATGACTGGGTTGCACTCTCTTCTTCTACTTTGGATTCGATACTGCTATTAGAAGCCAATGATGATGATGATGATGATGATGTGGCCGCTGCTATTAGCAGTATGAGAAGTGTTGTTATTTTACTCATAATTGTTTGTTTGTTTGTTTATTATATAGATATGTTGAGCTAATTGTTGGTATAATATTTGTAGGATATGACAAGAGAGAAAAGAGATATAGTTTAAATAAGAGGTGTGTTATCATTGCAACATCAAGTTTTCAATAGATTAAAAACATACCTCAGGAGATATTGAAACTTCCGCCGACAACAGCGAATGTGGTTCTATACGATATCCTACTTTAATTGCGTTGATATTAATAAGAAGGCCTTGATAACTCGAATAGTAGATGTAGACTTCAAGGCGCGGCAAACAATAGTAGCCGCGGCAAACAATCGAAACAATGTCTTAGGACTTTCTCATAATCGGATTTGAAAGTACGAGAACACGCGAGTCTAAATGCAGGCATTAGTTCTACTTGCACTCAATTGGATATATTTCAATAACACTTAATTTAAGTACCACCTTAAGCTTCCTATTATACACTATAACCCCCATTCAATCACACACAGTTCATTTACACACACCATTCCATTCACTTATTAAGAATCACTTTCCACAACTACTTCAAAGATTTGTCCTCCTTCTTCAAACAAGATCGAAACTACTTTGTCGCCTGCATATTCTAAATCTTCGGATATTCCAATATCTTCACCGTCGCTGACAGATAAGGCATTCTCACTCAACACTTGCTTACCATAAGCAATTGCCGTTGCTCTACCTTCCTCTGACAAACTCGGGAGGCTATCAGTGTCATCTTGAACTGATGCGCCACCGCCAAAGCAACAGGTTGTATCACTTCCGTCATATGCATCAGCAGCTCCATAATCCACTCCATAGCCAATATCTTGTAACGATGCAATTGTTAGTGTCGATATTGGATTCCCTTGCCCGTTGCCATTGATATAGCCCGTCATGAACTCGTTAACCAAACTAGAAGATGCGCGTTATCACAATTTATGATGATAAAAGAGAGGAGGTCATAATATATGTTAGTACATATGATATGCAAGGGCAATCAAACAAAGGCAAATAAAGGCCGAAAGAGTAGTCAAATCACTGAGACTTCATATCAAACATACTGCAAGTCACGACAAAACAATACCAAAGCGGACTTTCCAGTCTTCATCCCAATGCCCGCCTCGTGTGCCTGGACCACCATCTTTCTCGATAGGCGGTGAGTCATCTACACAACCCCAATCTTGAGTCCATACTCTCTTTGCATTCGCTCCGGTATAAACCAAGTTTCCGGTGATCAAATCGTTGTTATCCCAGAGAGTTCCAATACCAATCACATGTCCCATTTCATGCCTATAATAAAATGAAGAAGCAAGTGAGTATAAGTTCTTTTTGTGTATGTGAAGAGTACGAGACAACAAAAAGCTCCCTACTTACAAGATCACTGCCTCATATATACCATCGGCTACCAAACGAGTTATATCTGCTACATCAAACCGCATATGCCCGGCAATCGCAGTTCTACTACCTGCAGGTCTATTTCTCCGCCACCAAATCGGACCAGCAGCTCCCAAGATTCTAGAAACAGAAAAGAGTGGGTGAGTTGTATGCTTGAAATGACGACTATGGTAATAAGGTATCCTCAAGTCAAGTGATGAAGATTCGATTCAGACAACAACAGAAGCTTACCTTCCTACCCCGTCAATTTCTTCATCTCGACCACAAATATGTACATCATCAATCCTTGAAGGAAAGCTACTAGCAGTGCACCAATCAGCCACAGGAGCTGAACTCGTCGAGACGGAAGGTAGATTGCCCACGATCATCTCTTCCCAGCGAGTTTTAGCATTCGCATAGGCATTGATACTGTCTGATGTTAATAATTCGAGTGCTGACATGGTTTGGTTATATTATCATCAGTAATGAGAAAAGTAGTAAAAAGATTATGACAACACTGTTAGATACATATCATTTACATTCAATCATTATAGCACACATGTTGACAGACTTACACATGTCGATGTTGTACCTACTATTGTCCTGGTTACCAAAGTCATTGTTTTGATAACAATCAAAATTGCCTGGACAAGGAACGGAAACAAATGTTGTTGGAGTTGATGGAGTTGGTGGGTTCGGTGTTGGTGGGTTCGGTGTTGGTGGGTTCGGAGTTGACACAGCTTCACAGTCAATAGAGAGTTCAAAAGCTCCTGAAGCTGATCTGTAGCCATCTAAGGCCACTTGATATTCTACACCTTCCTCTGCTACAAAGTTCACTCGACTACGGAAGCCTGTGCAGCCAATACCATCATCGTTGCCTGCTATACAAGTCTCGCTATCATCATAGATACGAATTTTGGTATCAAAGGCTGTTCTTGGGTTGCATGTTGAGAGTGTTATGCGATCTCCATTACCTCTGAATGTATACATTCTTGTACCTCCAAAACCCCCACCCAAAGATCCGCCAACTCCGTCTTGTACATCCTGACAGTTTGGTAATGCATCGGACTGCAAGTTGGTTGTATCATCAACGACAGTACTACCACAAGTCAACAATGAAGGTGTATTTGAAACTGGTTGGCGAGTTGGCTGATGAATGAAAAAGAAAAAGAGGAGATTTCTCATGAGCACATTTGATCAAGATATATAGAAAGTTGAATTTATAATATACATACCCTTTTGGTTGGACTCTCGGTCGGCATATCGGTCGGGCTTTTTGTAGGATTTCGAGTTGGAGATGATGACGGCTTGGAAGTAGGACTATTTGTGTTGATTGGACTTGGTTCTCCTAAGTTGGTTGTCACTATCAGACTATTCAGATTAGGTCCTCCAGTACTCGTTTCGGCAATGAGTGTAATCGTGTTGGTAGTTCCAGGATTACAATTGATCTCAACTGGCACTGTATCATCCCAGCTATCCCATGCTGACGTAGAGGGAAAGACAAGCTTCTTTCCTGTATTCTGACCATTAACAAGAATGTTTGTGAATCGAGTAGCTGCGCTGCCAACTGCATAGTTTGCAATCAACGAACATCTGCCGTTGGATCCATATACATTGATAAAGTCCATGTATGTACCTTGTCCTCCAAAATCTGCAAATCCATCTCCAGTGTATCCTAGATGATTATTTGCAAACTTAACTCCATCTGTTGTTGTGATGTAATCTTCTGCTTCATAGACTGTTGTAGTTTGCTCACCACCATTATCAGGTACTGGTGGTAGTGTAGGACGATTAGTAGGTGGATTAGTAGCTGCCGCTACCACGCTATAACGTACAATACCATTCCAAACTCGTGGCGAGAAAGTCCTGCCACCAAATTCAGCATTCTGCCCGATACCTTCATATATAATGATATCTTCATTTTGTGTATACACACTTCCCTCCTCATTGAGCCCATTAGTATAGCGTATACCCTTTTCAACAAAAACATTAAATGATTTTGTTGATCCGGCAGGTATGATAATGGGAGTATCAAAGTCAGATAGTACAGTCGGTATACCAGTACCTTGTCCATTTACATTGATATCTTGAACTAAATTCCAACCATTTGAAGATGATGTAAAGCCTGTATAGTCACCTGAACGTTCCCATACTTTGACAACAGTCTGTGGATTATTGTCAGTTGTAGTGGAAGCATGAATAGTTAATCCATAGATTTCAATATCATTATCACGTGCTTGTATCTCGAAGATGTTGGCATTACTTCCATTATCGTCTGTAAACGTAGTTTCAATGCTTTTACAATCTCCTGATCCGTTGCAATTGTTTAAGATTATACTTGGTAGATTATCAGTATCAGTATTAGCAGTAGTACTAGAGGAAGAGGAGGTGACAGTACTTGAAGTAGTTGCTGTTGTTGTTGGCCATGAATCACCCTTCCATGAATAATCACCTTTCCATGTATCTTCATCTTCTTGACTGTCATTTAGTTCTATACCATATTCTTCCTCAACATGATTACAACTTTCTACACTCGTATGAATATCAGTCTCAACTATCTTATCACCTTCATAGTATGTTGTAGTCGTTGTACAATGCATTACACATTTATCATTGTAGTTTTGAATCTGTTTACTGCATTCAGTCTCAGTGTTACTTGATTTATAATCTGACATTAGATATGACGATTTCTTCTTCATCTTTTCATGATGATGACTGTTATGATTATGATAATGATAATAGTCGGTTACTAGTGTTCGTTGTTTGCGTGTTGCTTCGTTAGTAGTTGCTGCTATTGAATTGCGAGGTCGTCGTAGTGATTGTTGTCTTTCAGTAGCTGTACAATAACAACTGAGTAGGAGAAGAACCGCAGCTTTCGAGAAGCGGCGGTGGCCGATCATAATGTTACTGGTTATCAATGTTGATAGTAGATGATAGTAGATGATATGTGAGCATAAAGTATGATGTGTATGCTAATACAATACTAGTACATTAGTAATCTCCCCTGTCATTTGTTAGAAATTTTGCAGTACGATAAGTGCACGCGAGCCAAATTTTCCAAATTTTCATCTCCCCTTTTCTTCTCCCCCTCACAACTTGCAACATACAGAAGAGATGTGCAATAGTAGGATAAGAGAAGACATAAGCGCCAATCAGAGAGGATAAGAGGTATATAATACTAGGAGTTGTCGCAATTATTATTATCAAGCCGTAGTCGCTCTACATAAAAAGATTGATATAAATATTAAAATTGCACGATAATATACAACATCATACCTACATCATCATACAATATAATAATAAAAAAAATGGTAACAACAAGATCCGAAACTCGAGCAACAACAACTCAAACTAGATCCAAAACAGCATCAAAGTCGCCACCGAGAAAAACAGCAACAGCTACTGCATCAACTACAAAAACACCATCCAACAAGAAGAAGGTACTCGTACCTCGAAAGAAGTTACAAAGTGTTCCAGATCTATTAGCGAACGGTGATGAGGATGTTGATTCCTCTGAATCAATCAAGTCGAAGATCATATGGATGATATTCCTTTGCATTATGTTCTACCTATCGTTTGAAATGTTTCTCCGAGTTAACACTAATGATAATGATAATAGTAACGATGTTATTAGTGATATGAATGTAGATGATAGTAGTGGTGGCGATAATATCGGAGGAGGAGGAGATGGAACAGAGCTCTAATACAAAGCACTCGTGATATTTGTTTTTGTGCAGCTTCTGAGTACTATTAAATGTATATGGATCCAACGGCAGATGTTCGTTGATT
>Ga0214480_101123_pt1 | contig 12201 bp, 9 predicted proteins | sample M1_20Mar14CPVII9_3_FD_165042 | JGI IMG/M metagenome (GOLD analysis project Ga0214480, IMG submission 165042) | Marine eukaryotic communities from Monterey Bay, California, United States - M1_20Mar14CPVII9sort6BwellE17 | ecosystem: Environmental > Aquatic > Marine > Unclassified | place: USA...
ATCCGCCAAACTGTCGTCAAGACCAAAGATGGAAAGGTACCCGTTACCGGCCGTCAGACTCGTGATGGTCAGATCAAGGTAAGTCTGATGATAACTACCAAATCTCTTCTTCAAATATTGAAGTGTTTATGCACTTATCATTGATTTATTCCTCCTTTCTTTATCTACAGGCTCACATGGTCAACTCTTTATTGCCCAAGTGGGTGGGACATATCTGGATGAACAAGTTTCTCAACCAGGATACTTTATTTGTGCATACCCAAGAGAGGAACTTTCACAACTCTGGAGGTAAGTGCTCGCTTATCGCTGTTGATATTGTAACATTAAATATATGTAATACTAACCGTCGCATGCGTCATTCCCATATGATTCATACAGAGTACACTACTGTCAAGGGCGAGAACCAAGAGAGCGACAAGTGGACCGATGCTGTCTTGCCCATGTCTGCTGATAAAGGAGTTCTTCTCCTCCGCAAATGGATTCAGAAGGTATCAGGAGGTCGTACCCCATTTGTTGGGGACTTGGAAATGTCTCCCGTTGACAATGAGGCTGTCTTTGATGTGTACAACTCACACACAAAGTACTGCACTTCTTGCATGGAAGCACTCACCAACCTCCGCAAGTTTCGGTCTGTCTCGTTCTCAATGGCCGCTGCTGTTGCAATTTGGAAGCCTGTTATGCTTGGAACTTTAGGGACAGGAGCCATTGTATCTCTCTTCGCCGGCTCTGCTTTGCTTGCAAACAAGATTATTGGTCTTATGTTGAGGATGGAGTACAGCCACACTGAGAATGATTAAAGTTGTTGCCGTGTTATTACTCGTTGAAAAGTTTTGTATAGTTTGATGAATATTTGGTTCGATCATCAATGCAGTGCTGTTGTTGTTTTTGTTGCTCATTTAGAGTAGTAGCCGCTTATGCTCTAATTGCACATTGCATGTATACCACCACTGAATATTGTTAGACATGCTTTGATGTTTCACTTAGTTGTTCAATTTATCAATCTCATCATCTATCAAACTTCCTCACAAGGTCTTACTCGATAACTTACTATTGTCATTATTTGGTTTACATTGTTGTTAGATGCTGTTTCTCATGAAATCTAATGTATGTTTCCGAGCTCGTGTTCCCATTTCTTCATCCTCTTGATACCAAACCATGCTCTTCAGGTGATTTTGAAGTTGTGTCATCATCAGTAAACTTACTGCACATAATGATACTACATTTGATGATTGCATTCTGAAGATATTATGCTTTCCCATTTGTATTATAACTATACTACACATCGACTAATTATCAATATATGAATATCTCTTATTCTAACATACTTTATGAAAAATAAATATGTTCGTCGTGTTATATTAATTGTTTGATGACATCGACGATCCATACCACCTTGACGATGCTTTATTTTGGTGTTAGATTTCATGACTATTACCACTACTAAAACTCCCATCAAACCGGCTTCAGATGATAGCTGATATTAGTAGATAGATGAGTACTTTATCATCATGCACCGTTAGTGTATGTATGTTTTAAAAGTGCTAATCTTCCGTAGTCATATTTTTCTAACAACAGTACTTCAACACAACGTAAACAAGCCCCGCCCCTAATGCAAAATCACAGCGGTATAATTACTCTTGTCATCATAATCATAACCATCACCTGTGAACCATTGCATTATTGAATTGCGCATAAAAATGCATGTGATTATATTAAGGTATTACACTTGTAATAAATTATACCATATTAATTGCAATAAAAACCAAAAATACTTAAGAGTTTGATAGGGTGATAATTCAGTGATATATCGGTATGTCTGTGATTGATACTTTGTTGTTTTTAATAGCCTATATGATAGCGCGGGTGCTGTTGTATATTAGGGTAGGGTTGGCGGCGGTTCGGAGGTCGATAATCAGTAACCCCAACCCACATTTTTTTAAATGTTTTTACACGTAACTCAAATATCCACCAATCTCACCAACTCTCTTCTTTCTAAAAACAGTAATAACAATCCCAATATATATAGTTCATATTATTAGCAGAAATGTCATCTCGTCGGCCTCGTGGGGGCTCGTCTAACAATGAAGATGGTAAACCGCCGCCCGAACAACGAGCATCTCTTGGTGCACATAAACCAACAACAGCCTCACTCACCTCGCCTTCCTGCAGTAACAATAATGATGGAGGATGGGGCTCACCTTCTCGTTTTGGACACTTTGCAAAATATACCAAACCCAAAATTGGACCTACATATCAATGTGGTGAGTAGTATATTTTTTTTATTGGGGGTGGTATATAAAAGATTGTTCACATCATGTGAACTTTTTGAAAGTTCACATAGACCATCTTATATTATGACTTTCTTATTTCAAATTCATACATCTAACAATATCAACTCTAAAATGGAATGATAATCACTATCTATTAATCAGCCGTACCAAAGTATGTCCCTCCGGGTGACAAAAAAGAAGGAGAAACTAGTGGCAATGAATCGACCGGTTCAACCTCAGCCTCTGGTAGTGGATCGGCACGCAATTCTTCTAGCCGCGGTGGCGGCAGAGGAGGAAGGGGTGGACGTAGAGGTGGACGTGGCGGCCGAGGAGGGAGAGGTAGAGGAGGACGCGGTGGTGGCCGTGGCGGAGTAGCAGCGAATCAACAATTAGAACAAAAATTGGCCAGTGGTGAAAAGTCAGCTGTTGATATGGCAAATGCCGCTGCGGAACACTTTCAGGATGCGTATGGCAAATCAATAAATAACATTCCTAGGGGTGGACGTTGTGTTCATAAACCATTGGATCGTCAGAGTAACAGCAGTATGAAGAGTGACATTGATAATACAACAGCAACAACAACAAATGGATTGCAACAACTTGATGGAAGTAGTAGTATACCACCAACACAAAAACTATCACCATTGAATGTGCAAGAAGATTATCTAACATATACCCGTAATTTATATCTCCAAACGCCACGTCTACATAATGAAATGAATATTGATAAAATTTGGGATGAAGAAACGGCAAAAAAGTATAAGGTCGATGAAGTTCCAGAGGCAAAGACATCATCCAGTAAGAAGGGGGGTAAGAAGCGAAAGGCTGCCGCGGTGGAGAATAGTAATAGTATTCCTGCCAGTAGTAGTAAGTCTGATGATACACCATCGTCAATGGATATTGATCAGTCGAAGAATAATGAGGGAGAAGAAGAAAAGGAGCTACTTCCTCTTTGTGGTTTAGAGGATGATGAACAGGCACTCTCATACTTACAGGCAAATTATCACGGTGATTCAGAGAAGGCTAAACTTTCCATTATGGTTGATTCAGACAGAGGAAATGGTGTTCAAAGGAGAAGGCAGCTAAAGAAGAAACGTAAGGAAGCTGATGCTGAATACCCAGATGCTACCACTTTTACCTCTGAATCATGGCGGTGGCGTGTTCATCAGGCAAGGCCGTCAATGCTTGGTGATTATCGTTCTAGTCGTGATCCCAACTATCATTACTTTGATCCCTCTCCAATTGAGACGGATAATTTATTGGATTCTAGTATGCCTTGGCGTCTACGACGGTTTGGTGATGATAACAATGACTCATCATCATCAACAATAGCAGAATTACATAGTCCTAGCCGTGCTCGGAGTTATAGTATTGCTTGGTCGGAGGAAGAGATTGACAAGGCAAAGAAGATATGGAAGTCTATTCTCGCATATGCAAAGCATACACTCGCAAAAATGGAAGAAGATGATGAGGAGGAAGATGATGAAGTTACAGACAATAATAATACCAAACCTCCATTGAATGATCTGTTGGAGCTTGTGGGGAAGGCACATGCTCTCCCAACTCCAGAGGAGACGTTTGGTCGACGAGATCTCTCGGCGCGACAAATGTCAGAGGATATGAATTCGATCATTGACGCAATTGACAGTGGACGAGATTATGTAGCACGACTCTTGAAGAGCCTCAAGGATGATGGAGAAGGCATCGAATTGGATACATTGAAGCAATCTATTGATGAGATTGAGCACCTGTGTCCAGTTGGTTTGTCTGAGTTGATTACAATCAAGAGACAGGTTCAGGAAGCAACGCTTTGGGAGGAAAAGCTAGAAAGTAATGTCGATCATGGCACGGCTGATTCGGACGCATCTGATGGAGAAGACAATGATGATGATGAAAACAATGTCATGACAGAGAAGAAATTGACGCTAGAAAAGGTTGAAAGGCTTGTTTCCAAGGGGCGAAACTTGACTCTCCGTCCTCGTAGTCTCGTTAGACTTCAGAATCGTGTTGAAAAGGCTCATATTCTGCGGAAGAAGATATCTGTATGGAATGAAGCACGTAACCAGGAGAACCCACAGAACATGAAGTTCATAACTTCGTTGATCAAAGAGGCCAACAAGGTTGATCTTGCCTTCCCTGAATTATTCACTCTCACGGGTGTACACAAAAAGGCAGAGGAGTGGATGGATCGTGCGTCAGTAGCAGCTCGGACAACTATAACCTTTGAGGAGCTCGAATCTCTAGTGACTAAGGGTGAGGGATTGCCATTGAATGTATCGGACGTATTAGAAAAGTTGCAGAAGAGACTTACACTTGCGAAAGAGTGGATGGCCCGTATCGATGAGATTGTTCCCAAGAGTGATGACTTCCTCGTTTGGCTCAAGCGTTTTCGTCATGCGTTGGAAGACAGTAACAAGAGTGCTCATCTCCTCTCTCTTCTGTCGGAAGGATCTCGTATCCCAGTTACTATGCAATGCTCTCAGCTTCTACAGATTGAAATTGATGCTCGGCACTGGTCTGCTAAGGCCAAGCCATGGATACCTGAAAACCTCGACACTGAGGGCGAGATTAGTGCACCTCAGAAACGGGGTAAGGTTGATGATGTAGAAGAATATCTTGACAGGGCAGCCTCCATTCGTGAGCGGCTGTGGTTTGACGAGAAGGAAAAGTCAGAGTGGATATTAGATGGAGAGTCTGAGCTTAGGCAAATGCTTGAAATGGCGGAGGAGTGGTTCGACAAGGTTAGTCTGCAGTTTGATAGATTGTTGTCTTTGCACAGTTCTTCGTGTCTTATACTCCTATCTTCTTTCTTGACATAATAAACAACACAGTACGATGATATCATCTCCCATGATAATCGTAGGAAGGGTAAACTATGCTTACCCATGTCTAAAGTTTCTACTATTGCGATCGAGGTCAATCGCATTCCGTTGAACCTAGGCAATCCGGCAACTAAAATTAACAAAGCATTCACACAATGTGATGAATGGATGGCAAAATACCTTCCACTCATCAAGCGTTGTGGAATAGAATGTACTTATACTCCCACCACCACTGGCGCAGCTGATGAGTCGTCAATGCAAGTTGATGAAGAGGATGACGATGATTCAACAGCACCATTGAAACTTGATGAACTATCAGAGGCTGTGGGTGAGGCTGACTCTGACCTTTTCTTTGATCTCGAGGTGGTTGTCAAGATGAGGAAAATTCAAGAAACGGCACAGACCTGGTTTGATAAAGTAGACGAGATTGCACCTAAGGAAGCAGAGGCCAAGAAGAAGGGGAAACATTCCATGAATGAATTATCTTTTCTAATTAATCAATCGACAACTCTTCTTGTGGATGTGGCGGATGAAGTTGAACGTCTTAAGTTAGTGCAGAACACGACAATGTCGTGGAGAACACAAGCGCAGCAGAATCTGAGAGAAATTATAGCTGGATTCGATAACTTTCGTAAGGAACGAAGTGCCAGCTGTGGTGGAAATGGTGCAGCCACATTAACAAATACTGCTGTAGCGTCAACAGTCCCTTCTGCTTTAGAGTCGTCAACGATACCCAATCCTATCGAAAGTGTGCCGCCACCAGCTGTTCACCTTGCGGTCGATACAATAATGGAAGAAGCTGAAGATGAGAAACAGAGCAGCGATGTCAAGGAGAAATCTCACTCGCCAGCAGCAGCACCAACAGCACACGAACCTTGGGAATGTAGCAAATGCAGTACACGAAACCTATCAACAAAGTCACGGTGTTCGAAATGTTTAGGGTGGAGAGGCGGTTCACGTGTTGGTGCATCAAAAGTCCCTTCAGGAGAGCCTGCCAGGCTCAAAATCAAGGCCAGAACTCCTAGTGCAGCACCACCCAGTGCAAACGATTCTGTTTCATCTGCAGGGTCAATGACCACAAGACACATCAACTCAAGACGTGGAGCACATGGAACTACTGGTGACACTGCCACATCAACGACCTTGGGGTCTGAGTTCCAAATCCCCGTATACAATGGAAATGGAGGCGATCATCTCTTTGCATTAGTCACAAACTTCGTCAATAGCGTTAAGACAATGAATATCCTTACCCCCGAAGGTAATACTGCAGATGAATTGAATGAGGTCGTGAATTGGTTTACAAAAGCATTCAAGTTGATGAACAACCTTTCTGATATCTATGATAGAAAGAGCTTCTCCAAACTTGACAAGTTGATCAAGAGCGGTCAGAAACTAGTCAAATTCAAGAAGATGACTGGAGTGCGCTTAGAAGACATGGAATTACTTGATGATTTAAGGCAAAGTTGGGCCGCCGCTGTGAATGATGACAACGCACGGCTTCTAGATCTTCAAAGTCGACGTGATAAGTTTGTTGAATGGTGTGAGAAGGCTGATGGGGCTATATCTTCAACTGATAAGAAGGTTCCAATCGAGACATTGAAAGAGTTGGAGTTGCAGAGTGCCAGTTTCCCACAATGTGAGTATAGAATCTTGTATATTGTTTCTCTCAAAACTGTTCAAGCTCACAAAATCATATATTCTCTTCCCCCTGATAGCTGAGATTGTTCTTCGTGTACAAAAGAGAGCAAAAGATGCCACCGAATGGATTGCATATGTAGCTGATATATTAAAGAAGGGCAAGAAGATCCCCCTTAACGAGGCCAAGGTGCTCGCCGACAAAGGAGATAAGCTTAACGTTAGCTGTCCTGAATACAAAACAGTTCGTGCTGCTTTGAAGGCAACTAAGGCTTGGCTCACAAAGGTTAAGAAATGTGGCGCCAAGGATGGCCAAGCAGAAGTTGCCACCTCCGTTGTTAACGAGTTGATCAATGAACATAAAACCTTCCTAGTTACATCCGAGGACTCACTTTCTGGTCTTCAACAAGTCATGTGTGGGTACTGCGTCTGTCGACAACCGTACGAGGGTTTTATGATTGGGTGTGATGGCTGTGAAGAGTGGTACCATGGGCCTTGTGTTGGTATATCTCAAGAGCAGGGAGACAAGTTGGATAAATATGTTTGCGTCCGTTGTAGCACTTTAAGAGTATACAAGGACAACGCCACGACTGTTGCAGCGATATTACGTAAATGGACGAGTGCAAAGAATCTCTCAAAGGCTCGTGCAGCTGACTCTCAGCGGTATGGGCGCAAGGTTCGGAAAGCAGAACAAGAAATCGTGAAAGCGAGAACGAACAAGAACTCAATCGAACAAGAGCTTAATGCCATCTTGCAGGCAATATCTGCTGAAAAGCTTCAAGTTAACGGAGGAGGAGCTGCCGTGGCTGTCCCACCACCGACGAATGGTGGTCTCATCCCAGCAGGTACTCAGAATCCCAGTGTTGCAGTACCTGTTGTTAGTGAACAAAGTGCCAAGCTTGCCAAAAGTGAAAAGGGTCAGTTCTTTTTTTGTCATGTATGATTATTGATTATAAAGTGTTTTATGATCACTGACTTCTCTTCTTTTTTCTGTCTCTCTCTGTCCCTTATAGCTCTTCAAGAGAAGATTGCAAAGGCAAACACAACAATTGCAAATTGTGAGAAGCGTATGGAAGGATACAAGACTGAGTTAATAGAACGTAAGAATTTGGAAGCAAGAGAAGATGTATTGGCTCTCAGTATTAAGAAGTGGTGTGCCATTGTCAAGCAAGATATATTTGCACCCAGAACACTGGCGAAAGCCGAATTAAGCAGGCCAGGTGCTGATGGATCACTATCGGCCCCGATGAATAAGGCAAAGTTATATGCGGAGTCGCTTGGTATTGACAAATTGCCAGACATCGATGTGATTCTCAACTCATTCAAGATTTTTGCTTGGACGCTACATTCACTTGAAGTGTTGATGCGAAAGCCTCGTGCTGAAGAAATTCGTTTGATACTCTCACACATAGATAATGGTTCAGTAAAACTTGGTGAAGCCAAGTGCGTCCGAATGATTAAATCAATGTCATCTCGTGCTCAAATTTGGCAAGCGAAGGCAAATAGGGCACTTGCTCCTGTATCGAATGATAGGACTCCTTACGACTTGAGCGTCTTGAAGGAACTTCTCTCGGGTGCCAAGCAAATTCCATTAATCATGCCCGAGGAAGCAAGGCTTTGGAACACAATTGAAGATCATGGCACAAGGCACTGCATCTGTGGAGGTCCAAGTGATGGTAGTTTCATGCTTGGATGTGATAATTGTGACAGGTGGTTTCATGGATCGTGTATGAAGATTGACAAAGCCACTGGAGATGCTCTCTCGAAGTGGATTTGTCCACCTTGTACAAAGGGAATTTATGTTCAAGATACGGCAGCCGCTAATGTTGCAACAGAAACCAATACAGTCTCAGATGACGACAACAAGTTTGTGAATCCAATGGAGCAGAAGTATCATCTTGACATATCTTCCCATGCACCTGACCCTTCGGAACTTTGGCCGCCATTCAATTTGAGGAATGACAAGGAAGCTGTGGAAGTCTTAGGTAAAGCTGGAGAGTCGGATAATGAAGACTTTACTTCTTCGAGTGGTGGTAGTCTCAAAGCTCCACCCCAAATGGCTTCTCAGGGGCCACCTCAAATTGGCACTGATCCAAAGCTTGCTAGTGTAACGACAAGCCTGCCCATTGCTAGGTTGGATTCACAAGGCTCTTCAAGTTCAGCAAGTTCGTACAACTTTGCTCAACAGCCTCTAATGGCAGCGGCAACAAGTGTGTCGTCCGGACCAAGGGGCTTATCTCCTTTTTGTCAACCTGTAGCATCGGGAGCTAGTGTACCCGTTCCACAAGGAGTAGCAGGATATTGTCAGCCCAATATTAGCAGTCAACCCATAGCATCGGCTGCTAGTTTTGTTGCTGCGACAGTTGCTCAGTCATCTGCATTCCAAGCCATTGTAGGGTCTACTACCCAGTCTGTACAAGAAGCAACTACTTTGCCTCCAAGTCAGTCACACCAGAGTAGTGTTACTACTCAAGTATCTTCACAAGCTCAACCCTCTTCTATATCTTTGCCACTACCAAACCCATTGGTTGGTGGTTTAAACAATGGCTCGAATAATACTATGTCAATACAGGCGAATCTATCCAATCTATCAGCGGCCGTTGCAGATATGGATGCATGCTTTAATAACAATGTGAACAACAACAACGACCAGGACAACAACAATAATGCCAGCAAAACTGGGGAGTAACTGTACCCTAGTTGAGTTCGTGCCTTTTCCTATCTTAAACTAAAGATGAATTAACTAAATATTATAACATAATATGATCTCTTGGACACTTCGGCCTTCCAGTTGAATAAAGCAATTATTCCACTCAATCTATCTCTCGGACAAATATGACCTTTGAGTGAGATTAGCAAGCCCCCTACATAGTTTTTTAGTCATTTTTATTCACTGATAGAATATCCTACTACAACTAGTAAGGCTAATTGTTATCTATTGCATCAATTGGTACTTCTCTGAATTGGATATATTTGTATTCAATTTGTTGTGGTATTGGCTGTGAATATTTAATTGGGGTGTGAAAAAGAATTGCAATTAACAGGCTGATATAAGAATTAAAGAATAAACATCATGCAAATCCTTTCCCTAGCTGCCGCCTTACTCGTAGGTGCTACAACAGCCCAAGAATTGGTACCTGATGGATCAGTGGATATTGGTACAGTAGGATTCGAGGGATCCTCTGTTGCAGGTGAGTAAATTCATGTGTTTATTAATTATATAAGATGTGCACAAAATATTATATATAATATGACTTTTGACCTCACAAAAAATATATAATATCATTAGGTGCTAATGAGGGTGATTGGGTAGTGTCAGGTTCCGGTAGCGATATTTGGGTAAGTCCACAATCTTAACTCATTGTCGTAATGTAATGTGATATGTACACCTCTCAATGTATATATTTAAATTTTTAGAGTTCCTATGACCACTTCCACTACATGTACTTCAACCAAACTGGAGACGTAACAATTACATGCTTTGTAAATAGTTTCACCGGCTCTGAGAACGGTTGGCGTAAAGCAGGGCCCATGTTCCGATCTGATGTTGGCCAGCGATCTCCTCATTCACATCTACAAGTTACTGGTAAGATGAAAATTTCTCCGTGTGACATGTGATAATAATATGATATGTACAATCTAATACAACATGATATAACCACAGGTTGGGGTGTTTCTCAACAATCTCGTCTCGGACTAAATTGGAATTCAATTAGTTATCATGATCATTTCGCTTATGAAAACGTGTGGTTGCGCCTTGTCAAGTCTGGAAATACAATTACTAGTTTCGTTAAGAACAAGGATGATTATGATTACTTGCAGTTTAATGAAGTGGAGGTTAGTATATTTTTATATCTTGGTGTTAAAGTTACGATAGTAGTTCCTTAATGACTAACACAACCTCTCTCCTTATCTCAACACATATATAGGTTGATCTTGGTGAGGAATTCAAGGTGGGTATTGCAGTCACCTCCCACGATAACAATGCTCTCGGAGCTTTAGATATTTCTAACTTGGAGATCACCAATGAGGTATACACACTAGGAACTACTGGATCTACTCAACGTAACATTGGTGATACTGGAACTAACATCCGTGTTCAGCAAGTACAAGAAGGGAAGTGGATGGTACGGTCAGGCGGAGAAGATATCGGGGGAAATGAAGATTCTTTTGGTTTCTTCGACTCTGAGCAAACTGGTGATATTGTTGCAAGTATGCACGTCGACAAGATTGTTCACAGAGATGTAGGCGCACGCAGGAACATGAATGCCAAGGGTGGCCTTATGTTCAGGGCCTCTCACGCTGCTGATGCCCCCCATGTATCACTTCTCGTCCATTCAGGAAGTGGTGTGACCATGTATTACCGTACCACTGCTGGTGGTGAAACTATCAGCAAGAATGTTGGGGTTATGGTCGAGGACGTTGAGCTCAAGATGGAAAAGACAGGCAACACTGTTTCTTGTTACTACAAGCATATTTCCAGTCCAGAGTGGTATCACCTAGGAGATGCGACTGCCGACTTCGATACAACGTACTATGTCGGCCAGGCAATCTCTTCGGCTCAGAGGGGCTATTGGGCTGCTTTGTATGCAAGTGAAGTGCAGGTTACCCCTGCCGCCATTGCCTAGAGAAGGAATGATTTTAGGGATGTGAGAGGTATCATGCTAGCAAAAGTGATGACGAGAAGATAAATATCCATCTTGTCTAGCATGTAGATAGTTTTAAAGATTAATGAGATGTATTACCTACCGATATGTATCTTCCCCTGTATAATAGTTTAGTTCGTCTTCCTGGAAATGCGCGTTTCAAAGTTTATGATGATGTAAGAGAGGTGATTGCAATGTATGTTAGTGTTTGCAAAGGCAAAGAAACAAAGGCGAATGAACAACTCGGACTTTCCAGAAACTTGAGAACGTCAAAGATGGAAGGTCTTTCAACAGCGTCGAAGGTCCACATCCATTGCGTCGCTTTCATTATTGCAAACTCTGCAGGGCTTCTCTCATATATACTCGCGTCTAAATGCTCTGTTTTACCTTTTCTCAGTCTTTGGTGTGCTTTTGATACACTGTAATCATCATTGACATATCGACCCGTAAGTATAGAATAGAAGACATTTCCCAAGCTGTACACGTCTATTGCCTCTGTCAAAGGTGCATCAATGATCTCCTCTGGTGCTCTAAGGCTCCCATCAGGTGGTACGCCATTCTCAAACCGACAATATTCTCCATGAGATTCGTCATAAAGCAAAACTTCGGCTCTGTTGAAATCTAACATCTTTATAAATCCATCTCTACCTCTGCAGAATTGACCAACTTGCACGTCCGCCGTAGATATCACACCATCTTTGTGCCCGTGTATAGTAGCAAGTATTTTAGCGAGCTCAATAGCCATTTCTAACATCTTTATGGGTTGATCAATATTCTTTCTACCTGATGTTGTCATGACTTCTTTTTCAATCTGACCCGGGGCACCAG
>Ga0214480_101124_pt1 | contig 12199 bp, 6 predicted proteins | sample M1_20Mar14CPVII9_3_FD_165042 | JGI IMG/M metagenome (GOLD analysis project Ga0214480, IMG submission 165042) | Marine eukaryotic communities from Monterey Bay, California, United States - M1_20Mar14CPVII9sort6BwellE17 | ecosystem: Environmental > Aquatic > Marine > Unclassified | place: USA...
TGAAACAATGGTTAAAGAGTTTAGTTGCATTATTGAGGGGTGCAAGACCTTGTATACCGAGTCAGCCAATGATGCCTATACCTACTGCTCCTTATTCTGTAGTGTTGATGGGTGTATTGTTGGTATTGTTGACTTATACAGTACCAGTATTGAATGATAAGACTAAGTTGTTACTAGGAGCTGTAATTTGGGATCGATACCTGGGAGAACCACCATTGAAGTTCCATCCTGTTTGTTTAGCTGGTAGTGCTATTAGTATGGTATTGAAATATACTCCTGAACGTGTATATAAGAATGGGATGCTTGGTTTTACTGCTGGATTCATGTTGTTAGCTGGCATGCTATTAATCTTTGTGTATGGTGCATGGTTGTTTCTACAAGTTACTGATGCATTGTCAACTCAAGGAGCAGACTTGATTATGAACATTTGTCCCAACGGATACTGCAACAACATATACATTCAAAGCATATTCAATCTAACATCATGGATACTTCAACTATTATTATTCAAATCAACATTCTCAATTCAACTACTAACAACAATTGCATTACAAATGGCTAAATACTTGGAACGGAATCAAATCAATTCAGCACGGTTACAATTATCATGGTTATGCAGTCGTGATCCTACAATGTTGAATGCATCAGAATTAGCTGGTGGTACATTGGAATCATTATCAGAGAATCTATCGGATGGATTTGTGGCACCGTTGTTTTGGTATGTCTGTCTTGGACCTGTTGGGGCACTTGGTTATCGTATAATTAACACTTTGGATAGTCGAATTGGTTATCGGGGAAGATATGAATGGTTTGGTAAATCATCCGCACGGTTGGATGATTTGATTAATCTCATACCAGCACGTATAACTGCAGTACTATTGGTAGTGGCTGCTCTCTTTGTAAAAGGATGTAGTGCACAGCAAGGTATATACGCGGCATGGAAGGATCGGAATCAATGTTCAAGTCCCAATGCAGGATGGCCAATGGCAGCCTTTGCTGGTATATTAGGTGTTAAGTTGAGTAAGAAGGGAGAGTATTGCTTGAATTCAAGTGGTGTAGAACCTGGTCCTAGCAATATACGTGCTGGTCATCGTGTGGCTTCGATTGCTGGAGGGTTGACAGTGTTAGTTGCTGTTATTACATTGGTAGTTATGAAATAGACGGTGGCAGTTAAAGTATCAACAATGAAACAACACATATTCTATTTTACAATACATCAAGATGCGGTGGCAAAGTCCCTCCGAGAGAACGGTTTAGCTTCTCTACAAACCACCAAAGAGTTGATCCAAGACGTCTCCGTGAGGACCACGGCTTACATGAGTTGATAACTTGGGTCTAAATTCAGCATTCACAGTACTACTTGAGGCGGCAGAAGATGATTGGTTGGTCGTATTACAATTGTCATCAGTACTCTTTGGCATCTTCTGATGAGCCGTGGTAGACTTCTTCTCCGCGGATAATGATCGTTCAGAGGTGCAGCCTTTGTCTGTTAAACTCGGCAGCTTATTAGCAGCTTTAGTGGGCATCCGATCGGCGGCGTCGTTGGTATTAGCAATCTGTACAGTATTGGAATCCAACTTGTTTGGTTCATCCTTATTTACAACTTCTTGGTGGTGAGAAGACTCCTCAATCTTGGGCTTATCGATCTTCTGAGCCTTTGATAATCTGTTCTGCTGTTGGGTGGAGGACCTCTTCCTCTTCTCTTTCTTGGCCGCCTTCTTCTTGGCCTTGCGTTGTGCCTTGGTTGGCGGCATGTCATCTTCCTCCTTGTGTGGGAGTTTGGCAGATGGTTCGGGAAGCGTTGATTGGTTCATCTCATTATTGAGAGGTTCTTTAGTGGTTGATGTGTCATCTGCCACCCCGGTGGTAGTCATTTGATTGTTTGGCATTTGATAATTCGTATTCTGTTTCATTAATTGTGGCTGAGGCACCATCATGTGCTGCGGCATAGCATTGGGCATGCCAATGGGTTGCTGAATAGGAGGTTGCTTCTTAGATGGCATCTTCTCTTCTTCCATACCTTTCTGTTGTGTGTGATGAACATGATGCCCATCAACTTGAATACCACCACCAACGGCTGACTCGTTTAATAAGTTGGATTGGCTAGTGATAGAAGACAAGGGACTACCCTGCATGTTCACCTCAACCCCATTATTAAAGTATCGAATTGGAAGAGGCTTAAGTTGAGCTGGTCGACTATCATTCAGGGGCGTCGTCAATACTTCATGAGTAGAATTATCATTTGGTTCTTCTTGTTGTTGAATTGCTTGACTTGTACTAGCCTCATCATCATCATCATCCAATTTATTAGATGGCTGTATTCGGAATCTACTAAGTCCATTACCACCTCCACTTTCATCATTACGTAGTATATCCAAACCACCACCGTTACCAACATTAGTATTATTCATCGTATCAAAATCAAAGTTAAAACTACTCTTCTTCTGTGTATTTTGATACGAATTGTGGGTATTAAAGTCCAATCCCCCTCCTCTGCTGCCAAGGCCCATCATCATGGGACGTTGCTGCTGATGCTGATTACTATTCAAGTTCATATGCTGCTGTTTCATTAACGCAACCTCTTTCATTTCACGTTGAATGGCACGTTCACGAATAACAATCTCCTGCATCTGATGCTGACGTTTCTTAGCCGACTGACTCTCTTGTTGATTAACAAAACGTTCAATTGAATCGGTATTGAATAAAGAATCATTTTGCTGTTGACGACGTGTCATTGGCATATTAGTATTATCATGTTGTTGATTGGACATTAGCATATTATTAAATGGCAATTCATTATGTTGAGAAGTAACATCCATCCCAAAGTTATGTTGTTTGTTACCGTTTCGGATAATCTTTCTTTTTGATGTGGTATTATCTTCTTCTTTATTAACTGTTATTGCTGGTGGTGGTGCTGTGTTGGTGGTGGTAACATTGGTTGAAATATGACGTTTTGTTCGATTCTTATTACGGGTGGGTTTAGTCGTCCTTTCAAACGGAGGAACTACAATCGATTCGTAATTCTTAATCAGGGCAGACTTCTTGTTTCTTCTTGCACCAAATGATCTATTTAGATTAGCCTTGAGCCTATTGGCACCTGATGTCATCCACTTCATTATCTCTCATCACATTGGATGGTTAATAATTTGGCCACGATTAAAGGATGAGATTATAAAAGTAGATGTCAGACACACTCCCTCAACATGGACACGGGTATTAGATTGACGGGTGGTATTAGTATAGATATTAGACCACGGTATTATTGAAGAGTTACTATTGGATGTCAGGTGGATAGATAGAAGAGTGTCAAGAAGAGAGAAAAAAATGAAATCGAGTCGGACTCGCCGGTATCCTTTTTTTGTGATGGTGCGAGCGAATGATGAGGAGAGATGATTGATAAGGTATACTAAAGTGAAAGTAGTATATGAATATATATTGAGATTAGATCTATGCGAACAGACGTATAATGCGAACGTGCTATCATAGCCAACCAAGACCATAAGTACAACTTCTACCTCATACTAGTGACTAGTATGAGTAGTAGTAGTAGGATAGAGACATGCTCAGCTTTACTACAAGCAAGGTAATCGTTTCACAAGCATATATATCATTCAGTCTTCTATCATTGTATCCGGTGTGTTATGGTACTGTCTACATCCTCATCAAGCAATATATATTATCCAGTTTAATCAAAGCGGAGGCACGATTCTATCTCAATGTTTGGCATTTTCTCTGCGTACCGTCGTATCAGTACCGCCAGCATGTCATTTAGGAAAGAAAATGAAGGGCCTTTCGATTGGTGAGTCCTCATTCCTTACAAAACAGAATCGTCACACATCACCAAACACCTCATATCTCAACACAAGAAGTCACCAGTAAACAATAGCTAACTACTAAGAAACCATAGACAACTAAAGGACGGCATAATAAAATCAATAGACGGCAATATACTAGACTCTCATAATAGCATCATGAACAATAGACATTTCACGGCTCGGATGAATGAGCTCCAACTTCAGGTTCAAGGTGAGTTAGTAGAATTTAATTGATGTTACCCTAACACTAACGAGGAACATTGCATAAGAAAGAATAGTTATTGCAATATCGTACCAATGATATGAACTTTATCCTCAGCTATCTATTACCCGCAACTAATATACCCTCTCTTCTTCGCCACACAACATATACAATAATAGAGCATGAGCAACAACTATCACAAAACAATCTACCCCAACAAATCAATAATAACATGATAAATAATAATCAATTAGAACAAGCAACACGAATGCAAATCGAACAAGCATCACAAATGGGTGCACAGCGTATGGGTATGATTCCTGTGCAGCAGCAGCTTACTGGTGCTAATAATAATATGATGAACAATAACATGATGATAGGCGGTGGTGCTAGTAATTGTATGATTGCAGGCGTAGGTGTTGCAAGCGGTGTAGCAAACAACAATAGCATGATGAACAATAATAATGGTATGAACAACTATCAATTAGAACAAGCACATCATCATAATTTAATACAACGGAATAATGAACTATTACCAATAACATTCGGAGGCGTCTCTTCTTCCTCGCACTCTGCTACTACAATGAATAATAATAACATTGGTCTAACTATTGGTCAACAACAAATTTTACAACAAAGACAGCAGCAGCAGAGTATAGAAGCACAACGTAACTATGCATTGCAGGGAAATGCACCTATAATAAATATGAATAATATTGGTCAACAGCAGCAGAGTATAGACGGCATGAGAGGAGGCGGGGGCACTATCCCTTCCTCTACAACAATGAATTATACACCAACTGCATCTATGAATATGAATATTATTGGTCAACAACAGCAAAGTTTTCCTTCGTCTCTTGCACCGCCACCAACTGGGGTGCCAAATGGGATGCAATATGATGCAATCAACAACATGGCACAGAATGCACAAGTTGCACAACTACAATTACAGCACTTAAAACAAAAACAAGAATTGATTATTAAGGAACAGCAGAATCAATTGGTATTGCAACGTGAGATGATGGGTCAACAAGTTGGTATGAACCAAATGTCTGTGGGTAGTGGTATGCCCGGGCAAATGGGTGTGCCTCAAAGTGTGTCCCAAATGCCAGGCATGAATATGGGAAGTGTGGGTGGGTTGAACAATATGGGAGGAGTTGGTGGTATGGGCAGTGTACCACAAATTAGTGGAGTGAACAATATGAACATGCAGGGTATGTCCATTGGACAAAGTATAAACATGCCAGGTATGAACACGAATGGTATGCCAAGTATAAACGAGAATCGTATACCAAGTATTATACAAGGTATAGATGCTAATGGTAATCATCACCCAACAAGTGCCATTGGTAATAGTGCCAATTTGGCATATGCACAGAGTGTGCAACAGCAACAACAAATACAGCAGCAGCAGCAGCAGCAGCAGCAGCAACAGATGGTTATAATGGTAGGAGGACCGAATGTAAGCGGAGTTAATAACAATATGATAACTGTAGGAGTTGATAATAACAACGCTATGAATAATGGTCAGGTTCCCATTGGTCAGGCTAATATGATGGTAGTAGGGAATGAGCCTATGCCAGGGAATGGGGTATCGATTACTACTGCTGCTAATCCATCTAATAATACAACAACAACGGCAGCAGGGAAGAATGATAGTAATATCAATCGAAGATTACGTCAATTGGCACAAATGTCAGATGAGGAATTGTTAGCCCGGTCAGTGGAGGCTGCCAAATCAAAACAGCAAGATAGCAGTAGTAAGAATAAGTCAATTGGTAGTGCAGAAAAGGCAGGGATTGACGAACAACTTCTTGAGGATCTAACAAAGAAGATGAAGAAGAAACAGCAAGAGAAGAAGGAACAAGAGAAGGAACAGGAACAGAAGGAGTTAATAAAACAAGCTAATCAACAAGCATCTCAAGATTCCATGATTGAAAAGTTCTTAACAATGGTAATAACACGTGTACCCGAAATATCATCTGGTGTATCACGATTTCTACCCAGTGCTGGATATGATCCAACAAGAAATGAATGGGAACCAAGTAACAAACGAGATTTCAAGACAGTAATGGATACAACGTTAATTGAATTACGTGGTATATATACACGTAATTCGATGGTACCGGCGACTATTGGCACGATGGATTTGTTACGGAGGGTACAGGATTGTATTAATGCTATTGAACCATATCAAGGAGGGATGCCGACAGGAGTTACCAATACTCAAGGACAAATGACGAATGGTGTGCCTTCTCAAATGATGCCTGGCATGCAAGCGATGCAGCAGGGTATGCAACCAGGGATGATGCCCCAACAAAATATGATGTCACCTGAAGGGATGATGGCGGCACCGCAGCTGCAGCAGATGCCATCAGGCGGCATTTATGGACAACCTCAGTTCATGCCTTCGCCTCCTCAAGCAATGCCTCCCCAGACGATGGTGCCTCAGACTGGAATAATGGCGGCACAACCTGGTATGCAACAAATGCCAGGCATGTTTGGAATGCCACAACCGCCTCTCATGTCTCCTCAAGCAGCAATGCCTCCTCAAGTAATGCCTCCTATGAATCATCCCATGGCTGGTGGTGTGCCTATGCATCCTATGAATCAACCTACTGGTGTACATATGCATCCTCATATACCCAACAATACTCAAGATATGCTGGGCTCTATGACCAGTCCATATCGTCAATTCGATCGTATGAGTCCTTACAAAGCGGGCAAGCCAGAGCCAGACTATTCCAAGGATCCCAGGTATTCTTTGACGCCTATTCCCAAGCACAAGCCATTTGTGGAAGATGATGATGAGCCAATCATGTCACAATTTAAGGCAAGGAAGAAGGCTGCTAAACGATCTGCCAAGGCCAAGAGGAAGAGGTTACCAAAGTTGGTACATCGTAATAATACTCCAAAGAAGGCAAAGAAGAAGGAGATCAAGGTACCATCGATCTTACTGCAGCATTCTAGTTCTAATGAGGAGGAAGAGAGTGCCGTGTCTACTCCACTGATTGCCGATTATCTTTCCTCAGAACTCGAGAAGAAGAATGCTGGCGAGAGTAATGCAAATTCTAAAGACGAGGGAGAGAAGAAGGAGGAGGAGAATCTTTCCGAAGAATCTTTGCCTGCCGCTACTAATCCTACGGACCCTTCCTTAGAAGCCGAGAAGAAGAATAGTGACGAGAGTAATGTAGATTCCAAAGACGAAGATCAAGAGAAGAAGGAAGAGAGGGAGCCTTCCAAAGAATCAAAACTGGCGAGTAGCAGTGGTGATCCTCAAGAAGATAAAGCGGCTCTTGTCGACGAAGATACCAATGCCAACAGAGAAAACAAAGTATCAGTCGATAATGAAAAAGAACCAAAAGAGGATAGCACCCATGTATCACAGGTCGAGGAGGTAAAGGTATCGATATTGATGAAGCATTCTGGTTCCGATGGGGAAGAAGAGAGTGCCGTTACTGCACCTGATCCTGAAGACCCTTCCTCGGAACTCGAGCAGAAGAATACTGATAACAGTAATGCAGATTCTAAAAATGAGAAAGAGAAGAAGGAGGAGGAGGATGGGCCTTCCAAAGAACCAGTATTGGCGGCTAAGATAAGCAGTGGTGACCCTCGAGATGATGAATCGGTTCCAGTTGACGGAGCTACCGAGACACAAGTAGAAAACAAAGTGCCTGTCGATAATGACAAAGAACCAAAAGAAGATATCAGTACCAAGTCAGAGGAGGATGTATCGGAAGCTTCTTCAAAGCTTAATAAAGAAGGAGCCACTGCCGATGATATTGATCTACTCTCTAAGGAAATCTTCGAGTCTAAGTCCAACCCAAAAGACGAAGTGAAGCCAAACGAAGATACCACACAGCACGAGACTACCGAGACGTCCGAAGACAAACCAAAGGATGGCAATGAATCTCCGCCTACTTTGGATTCTACCAATGAATAGCAACACCTAGCAACCTTAAAGCTGGTATGTACTTGAAGAACGAATAAGGAAGTACACAATTTTGTATGTTTCATAGACAGGAAATGATCTGTATAAGAGACCCCACATAGAAACTGTTGGATAACCTAAGTTTTTATTATTTTATCATAGCTCCGCATATCTACTTGGACAGTGTATGAGCTTTGCAACTGCTTATTCGAAGTCTCCTCAATTGCGCACATCTTGTGTTCATTTCCTTTACACGAGTAAATATCAAACCGCATTACCACTGAGTACCTAGTACATAGAGGATAGACCTTCTCTTACTTCCTTAATCTCGTCGTTACAATGGGTAATATTACATCCACAGATAGTAGACGTAGTGGTAGTAGTAGTAATAATGATATATTGGCGGCGGCGGTGGAGGCTCGGCCACAAAAGCGTATCAAATTAACAAACAAAAGTGATAATGTTGGTTCACCCATACTTACCTCAGTTAGCAGCAATACGAGATCTGCACGCAGGAGTGGTATCAATAGTGACGATGGCAATGATAATGATGATATTGAACTTACATTACCAGCCGAGTGTTTGGCACTAGTACTTGAGTACTTAGATTATCAAACTGTACTTTCATGTGCATTAACATCAAAAGTATTTTTACATGATGCCATGCCATTGGTTAAGACACTTCATATCGATACGGCATTACAGATGAACATTCCATTAACTGCACGATTTAGAGATGTACAACATATCAATTTATATTCCCTTCTCAAAGGAAGAACTCGTAATAATGTGGAACTATTATATGTGAATTATGATGCAGTTATTCGGGTAATTTCCTTCCTTGAAGATTGATGGGTTACATTCTGGGGTTGTACTGAATTGAAAAGTATTACTATACCCTCAATTTTACGAAGTATCAAAGGTTATACATTTCCACATTGCCCATTGGAAACGATTGTGCTCACTGAAGGTGTAGAGAAGATTGAAAAGGAGGCACTTAGGGATAACGATGCCTTAAAGAGTATGTCGTTACTCTTCTCAGTTGCAGTCTTGAAGGAGATTATGAGAGACATTGATTATATTGAGGTAGGTAGATTGTATCAAAGACGGTGCACAGATGTTTCATTATATGTTCATACTATAGTAGATCTAAATATAAATACTAGTGCCTTCCCCTTCCCCCTTGTCATTAATAGTATTGATCTTCATCAACATCATCATCATCATCAATACTATCGCTCTTACTATCATCTTCATTATTACTATCATCTTTATCTAGTCTCACCGCTGCAAATATGAATGTTTCCTTGTTCTCATTCTGTTCATATCTTGTATATCCATCAATTTTACCATTTGTAGAACTTGGTACAGTTGGGCATTCAATTGCAACAGACTTCTTCTCTTTCATTGCTGATAGAGCTGCTTCACCGTCAACCCATTTTGAAGCTTCACGACTGCCTTTCTTGACTTTTAGAAAGTCAAGTTGAGTATTGATTGCTGCACCATCAGATGCAGTACATTTAGGCCGAGCTTCTTGTTCATCATGCCACTGGTATTTAGGATGCTGGGGCTTCAATTCCGCGAGTGTACTAATACTACCAATGAATACTGGTTTGTCGTTTCCTGTTGATGGCTTGTGGAGGAATAGTTCTGCCCTCCAATTACCAATATCTGTACAATCCACAGCACGTTTAAAGGCGTCTTTGTTCACCGGTAGAGCCGTCTGCATATCCTCAATGGAGTCAAATATCTTTGACTTAATCACTGCTCGTCCTCCAAATACTGCTAAGGGTACATCACATTGAAAGATTTTACTTCCATCTCCAAACATCAGTCCCTCAAATACAAGTGATAGTCTTTGTGAAATGAATCCATGCACATAACATTGGTTGCTGCCATTTGCCCTTAGGACTTCCAATGCTAAACCACACACTATCACACAATCATTATCGTTTGTAATATCCCCCTCATCAGTCTTGGTGATGGATAATACTATAGCTGTCCGTGCATCCTTATCCTGCTTAGAATGATTTTGAATGTAGTGTTGAAGAAGGCTACCCTCCCTGGCTCCAAATCCACCCGATGCGGTACCAAAGTCATGATTACCAAAGTAAGTATGTTTATACCAATACTCCATCCGCCAATTGAGCCCTTTCCATTGAACTTGCACAAGCTCACCATTACTATCAAAGAACATATCTTGTGTAGGGAATGTCTCAGCACGAAATTGAATCCCCTTACGTCGCAACAACTTCTTCATGTATTGTGTACCCCTGCCCCTAAAGAGTTCTACTTCCGTATCATCATCAATTGGGTACGATGCAGTCATAATGAAATCAGCACTACCTCCTCTAAGACTGATTGCATCATTTACTTTTGGATAAAATATGAAATTCCTGGCTGCAATCAACATGACCTTATCTATATCAAGTGGACTATTATCACCAATCATATGCTTAATCATTACGATTGGAGCAATTAATGCCTCGCAAACAGCACGGAAGGTTGGTCCTTGAACCACATGACATCCAGCAGGGGATTCATGTACACGAACACCAGATGGGAGGACATCATTATCACTAAGGAAATCTTGAGCGATATTTCCATAACCAATCACATATTCAATACCTGTATGTTGAATAAGTTCACGGTTGCATTCTGCCACTTCTTGGGCTGAAGCTTTCAACAATCTTAGGAGCGTATCATGGTCTTTATTTCCTTTTGATCCGGCCATATTTCCAAGAGTGTAGGGAGCTGCTTCCGTTAGCCATAATGTAGTTTGAGCGGCAGTAACATGTGCAGTATCACTGTCAACACCAAAGTAATCACTAAAACCGGTAGCTAACAAACGAAATTGCATGCTCTGAGTTGGACCTGTTGATATAGCACTAATGCCCCTTGACTCAAGAAATCTATTACCGGAACGTAGTGGCCCAACCTGTTCTTCTTCCTTCCCTGTTACAGGGAAGCTGTTCTGCATACCCATGCATAAGAAAGGCATTCCTGCCGATACTGTTTGGGCTCGAATGTAGCGTGTCTTGTCTCCGAATTCAGCCACTGCACGTTGCTCGAGTTTATCATCATTCACAAATGAATGCCCTTCCAATATATTATTGCCGGTGAACTTGTGAAGATCCTTAGGAAGCTTACGGTGGTTACCACCATTGTATACATATTTGTACAGATTCATACTAGGATCTTCCATAATAGATAGAAGTGTTTCCACTGATACTTCATTTGCTTTACTTCCATCGGCCGAAGAAGAATCAATATCCATACGAAGTTCATTGTTATTAGTAGAGGAATGAGATGCTGCCACTCCATTGGTAGAGGATGATACTACAGATGCCACTCCAGTAGACGATGGTAGCAGCTCAGTTATTGTACGCAGTGCACTATTGCCGTTACGTGCAAGAGCAGCTTCGATTTCACTGTCAGTCGGTGGAAACCTTGCTTCCTGTAATACACCACGAACTTGAATGAATACCTCTGAACTATTAGATGAAGAATTAGACGCTGCCGCCGCTACAGTGGAAGAAGCATTATTAGATTGTAATGTAGTAGCTGTTGTAGAAGTGACAACAAAATGTTGGGATTGTAATTCTGTGGAATCAACTCCACTGACTATTGATAATGATGATGCTGAAGCTGATGATGCATGATTAGATTGTAATGATGATGATGTATTTGATGAAGTTGTTGTTGTATTATTGTCATTATTTGGCAGGGTTGGGGTAGATGATGAAGGAGCAGGAAATTGTAATGATGTAGCATTGCTTGAGTTGTATGTATTATTATTATTATATGAATTGTTGGATCCGTTTGATTTATTCTTCCTACAAGGAGAATCAGCAATTGGATGTAACTTCTTCTTTGCTCTAGCAGGAGAACTGAGGTTTAGTTTCCGCTTGCCAGTGGGAGATCCATTCTGTCGATTCTCCTCATCTTGAGCAACTCGACTTTGTTGTTGTTGTTGTTTTTGTTGTTGCTCTTCACCCCTCCCACCCACTACATCATTTTCACTACTATTCCTTGTATTACGTCTATCCGACGACGGCGCAACAGCCGTCGATTGCGGCGCTGCTCCTTCCATCACTATCAACTCAGTAAATAGTTAGTTATTGTGTTGCTCTGAAATTTGGCTCGTGAAACTGAAAGGGCGGTGAGGAGTGTTAAGGGCATTTTTGCCCGGCAAACTGTGATGATGGTTATGTATGTATGTATCTTCAAAGTAAGGGGGGGGGATCTTCT
>Ga0214480_101125_pt1 | contig 12183 bp, 9 predicted proteins | sample M1_20Mar14CPVII9_3_FD_165042 | JGI IMG/M metagenome (GOLD analysis project Ga0214480, IMG submission 165042) | Marine eukaryotic communities from Monterey Bay, California, United States - M1_20Mar14CPVII9sort6BwellE17 | ecosystem: Environmental > Aquatic > Marine > Unclassified | place: USA...
TACAACAGGATATCTTTGGCTTTGAGAGCTTCCAAGTCAATTCGTTCGAGCAACTATGTATCAACTATTGCAATGAGGCTCTACAACAGCAGTTCAATCGATTTGTACTTCGTAATGAACAAGAAGAATATGATAGAGAAGGCATACCTTGGAGTTTTATAGAGTTTCCTGATTCTCAAGATGTCCTCGACCTTATTGATTTCAAAGGCACAGGTATATTGAACATGCTACATGATCAATGTAGGACGCCAGGTGCCTCCGACAAGACATTTGCCTTGGCAATGTATGACAAGTGTTCAAGTCATGAAAGGTTTGAGGCTGACTCGCGTCAGATAGCTGAACAGCTCTTTGCAGTGAATCACTATGCAGGGTTGGTAGAGTATGATGTAGAGGGCTTTGTAGAGAAGAACAGAGATGAACTACCCAAGAGTTCATCAGACTTACTGCTTTCCTCAAGCAATGAATTCGTCAAAACGCTGGCAGAAATTCTACAACCCATATCAACAACAACAAAGGGTAAGAAGACGATGACACCACGAAGCGGAGCAGCTCAAAGACCGACTGTAGGAATACAATTCTCGGCACAACTCCACAGTCTCCGTCGCAAGATTGATGACACAAGTCCACACTACATACGCTGTCTCAAGCCAAACAATCTTCTTGTACCTGATCATTTTGATGCTGCACTTATTGCCGATCAACTTCGTTGTGCTGGTGTGATTGAGGCTGTCCGCGTGTCACGTCTGGGATACCCCCAACGTTTCTCTCACAATCAATTCATATCAAGATATCGGATATTAGGGCGGAAGCTTAAGAAGAAGAGTAGTTCAAACAAGAAGTATAATCCAGCCAAAGCATTAGTTCATTCTATCTCCCAACGACTAGAGAATCAACCCGGAGATGTTGGGATACAAGTTGGAAAGACAAAGGTCTTTCTTCGTCGCGAGGCATATGATTTACTAGAGACACTGCGGCGAGATAGGTCGGCCGAGGCAGCAATCACCATCCAAAAGCAAGCTCGAGGATACCTTTGCCGTAAATCATATGGCAAGGTACTTCATTCTATCCTGAGTGTACAGTGTTTTGTACGACAGATATTAGCAAAGAGATTAATTACCGAATTAAGGCAACAGTACAATTCGATCATCATTCAACGTGCACTTCGACGATCTATTGCAAGGAAACGATACATTTCAGTCAAAACCATCGCTCGATTTGGACAAACACATCATCGTGGGTACCTTGGTAGGCAAATATACAACGAGTTGAACCGTGAACGGTCGGCTTGTTATCTACAATCACGGTGGAGAGGCTACTTAGCATTGAAAAGCTTTAGAAGACAAATCAATGCTGTCATGATCATTCAATGTGCAAGACGTTGCCAATTATCAAGGGCCGAGCTCAAATCAAAAAGAGGAGCAGCCAAAGACTTGTCGGCAGTAGTAGAAGAGCGAGATAGATTAAGACAAGAGGCAGCTGCTCTTCGGAATGAGCTCAAGAAGGCAAAGGATGAAAGCCGTCAAGCTGAAACAGTACATCAAGACGACCATATTGGTGATATTTATAGTATAGACTCCGTAAATGCAAAGGATGCTGAAATTGAGTCTCTTCGGACGGCTCTGGATCAGCTATCAAAGGAGAAAGAGACCGCTGTCAATGAGTTGGATGAAGTCAACAAGACGCTCACGTCTTTAAAGTCTGAATCAGCTTTGGTTGTTCAGGATCGAGATGATGTTAAACAGATGAACAAGATGCTACAGACCGAGCTAAATAATAGAGAGGAAGAGATACAAGGCCTCAAGAAGGATTTGAAAGTGGCGAATGAAAAGTCGAATGTCATTGAAAGTTCTAATGCTCAGGCAGCGGAAAGCCAGAAGATAGATACTGCACAAGTTGTGGACTTGAAAAGAGAGCTCAAGGAGCTGAGAGAGGCACATAGTGAGCTGCAAAAGGATAACGATCATCTCAAGGATCAAAATTCAGCCCTTACCAAATCAGTAGACGAGTCAAAGAAGAGCACCAACAAGCCAGTTCATTATGCTTTGAGTACACCCACTTCTAATGAAGCACCGGGCACTCCCGAGGCTAATAGAGGTTTGCCCATTGAAGAGAAGAGTCCTGGCGTTGTTGCAACCACGGTGTGTACAAGCCTTACAGACATGGATGGAGAAGAAAGAGAGGTGGCAAGGCTTCAAGAGGAGAATCAAATGTTGAAGAAACAACTTGAGCTACTACGAGTCACAAACGAGTATGAAGGTATAACTGACGACCAAGAGTACGATGAGTCTGTGGCTCCTGGCTCTGCTTCAGGTGACACAGAAGAATACACGGATGCTAATGCCATGCCAGAGAGTGTAATGAAGCAGATATGTTCAGAAGTCGAAGCATGTACAGAACAAGTAATCAAGAAGACACGAGCGGAATCGGAATCTACAATTACCAAGCTTCAAAGTGAAATAGACAGCCTCAAGAATGATTTGGAACGGAACAAGAGACTTGCCAAGTATGATGTGGATGATATGACAAGAGTAAACAGGAGTCTTAGAGCAGACCTAGAAGCGATGGCCGCAGAAAAGTTGGTAATAGAGGAAGACTTAGAAGCAAAGATTGATGAGTTTGATGCGTTGAATGAGGATGTGGAACGATTTGCCGAGACATTTGCCACACAACACGAAGAGTTGCAACAGGTAGAGAGCCAGGCCAAGAAACTCAAGTCTGAAAACAAGAAGCTCAAGGCATCAATTGCAGAGAAGAAGACGATGATAGATGAACTCAAATCGCAATTGAACACTACCCCATCAAAAGTTGAATCAGAGATTAGTAAACTGTGGAGTGAGGTTGAACGTCTTCGGGAGACACCTTCATCAATTGCCGCTGCAACACCGCCAGCCACTGCCGCCACGTCACCTGCGGCTGCTGAGAAGTCGGATTCATTTACAGAGAAGGCCAACTACAAACATGAGGCTCTTGACTTGGATAGTTCAGATTCTAGCAGCGAGGACGAGAAGGATACTGGGCTTAAAAGTATTCGATCTCCTCTTTCGTTGTTTACTAAAGGAGGAAGTCCTAAACCACCAGCGAATGCTGCTGCCTCTCTGACTCAGTCAGATGTTAGCAAAGACTTGACAGACATCAAGTGAAGTAGAGTGCTACTACATAATGTAAAGTAACCAGTCTTATGGATGCTGTAGATACATGTAGACTGCTCTTAGATGTATTACAATAATGTTCATTCTCTACTTCCTAAGGAACTACTGGGGTCTTGTTGCAGTTTATTTCGTTCCAAACTCAGATAGACACTTTTGAATTACATCTGAGAAGTCTAAGGGTGCAAATGAAAGTGAGAGATTGAAATGAGTAGGGGCGAAATTAGTTAAGAAGTATCGTCTAAGGCTCCACACATAACTCACTTTTCATTGTAATATCTTCTTTACACAGCTCCTCTAGTTCCCATTGCTTGAGTCTTAGCCCAAACATTTCTATAATACCATAACGTAGCTCATCGGATTCAATGACTCCGTCTTTATTCTTGTCGAAGCTATTGAAGACTTCTTCTTCCTTCCAATCTTTCACATCCGACTTCTTTCTCAGCTTGGCAAGTCGAAAAGCTTCGCCACTATACCTCTTAACTGACTTATAATGACGAGCCTCTAACTTTTGCAGCTCTTCTGCGTAGTAGTCCTCGAGACCTGATTTCAAGTCGAAGCCTTGATAAGATACCACAACGTCAACTGGACCCTTCTTCTTAGTGATGGGATGTAATATCTTATTCAAAGATACAAAGAACCAATCAATCTCGTGTTCATTCCGAAGACTAATGCCAAACAAGTCAATAAAGAGTAGATGATCATCCTCGTGATATGTGCACCTTTCAGCCAATGAACCAAAGAGGCTATACCCCATCTTTTCTTTCTTGAAGAATTGTCTATCCATGATCTTGAGGTTCTCACTAATGGCTGGAGTGAACTCCATTTGATCGAGTATATCTTTTTGAAGATCTATACCAGGCGCAATCTCGATAAGTTCTAATACATCATGAGCAGTCGTCCGCCAAAACACTGCTCTCTCTGTAACATAATATACTTTTTGACCTCTTCTTATACTCTCTGCAGCACTGAATGTCGTTTCATAGACCTCGTTGACAAACTTTTTGATCGTTCCTTCTTTTTTAATACTGATATTACCTTCCTCTTGATTGAAATATATATCCAAACCCTTGGCAGTAAATGTGCTCATGAAACAGATGTTTCGTGTTGATTGTGTGATGTCAATGAAACCTCCTGGCCCTGTGAGACGGCTAGAGTTCATTCTACTCACATTAACATCTCCTGATGGTGAAATCTCGGCGGCACCTAAAAAGGCTATATCAAGACCGCCTCCGTCATAGAAATCAAACTGCTCATTCATTTCTATAAGAGAACTTGCATTTGTGGACGGACCGAACTGTTTCCCCGATGAAGGTAGCCCCCCAAACGAGCCAGGCTCTGTTGTCAAAGTGATATAAGGTAGCATTCCTTCTTCACCAGCCACACTTGCTACCCCTTCTGGTAATCCAATCCCTAGGTTCACAGTTTGACCAGGCTTGAGGACTCTACTTGCCCTTCTTGCTATAACTTTACGCTCATTGAGTTTCATTCGAGGCGCATCATCGACAGGACTTCTGAAAGAACCGCGATAGTATGATTTGTGATGATGAAAGAGAGGTGATCATAACTTATTGTTAGTGTATGTGGTATGAAGGCAAACAAAGGTTGAAAGAAGTCTATCCGTGAAAGAAGTGGCCAAACCATCAAGATATTATATTGATCACACCTCACACAACATAAAACAATACACTTTCCTGATCTTGCCTGTCAAAACAGGACAGTAAGTTGTGTTAAAACTCATTGGATGATATTCTTCATGATCCTCATCGTCTACAACCACAACGCAGTCAACCATTGAAGAAGGAACTAACACATCTCGAGATGGTAAAGAGTTAACCTGGCACAATCTCTTTACTTGAGCTATCACAACTCCACCACTATTCCTCGCTGCCATGGCTGTATACAATTGATCACATAGCAAGCTTTCATGTTCAAATGATAGATTACCATGACTATCTCCGGTAGTCGCTCGGATAATACCAACCTGAATCGGCAACGCTTTGTATAGCAGATAGTCACTAGTCATCTTGCCATCGTATCCAATTGTTTGTTTCGTAACTAGTTCTTTATGAAGGGGTGAGTGTAACGCCTTTTCATTCGCCGCTCCTCCATTACCAACAGAGGGATCAACATATGTGCCTAATCCAATAGTTGTTATGTGTCCTGGACTATGGGTGGCTTGGGCTCTAATCATTCTGGATATCGAACCTAAAGGCAAGGTCCATGCTTCTATTTCATTGTTGATGGCTAGATTCCCCAACATTGGTACTTGCCCAAAGTGCGCTCCAATTGCTCGTTTGATCATTGGTTGTGAAGTACCATCTTCCAATTCGGGTACTCTGGCTAGATAATTCAATCCTCGTCTATCCCAATCTCCGGGACCTCCCCCAAAGAGTAATGTCAAATTACCTAATCCATTCTTTATACCATCTTTACACTCTTGTTCATATCGATCTGCTAATGATTTGAGTATCAAGTCTGGTGACCCTTGAGCTACGAATCCACTTACACTGAGAATTAAATGAGAGGTTTGTATATTATAATACGTCTTTGTTGAGTAGACAATAAAAGCAAATTGCATGAGAATATCACATATCATGTACAATACACATACACTTACGCTAGTGTATCCCCCCGAGAAATTAGAGAAACAGCATCCATTGCAGTGCATACTTTATGAGCAGCATGTGGTGGTATATGCAACGACGATGTAGACTGCACAGTAGCTGATGTACTATTGTGATCATCATCTGATGGCCAATGATTTGTACTAAAATCTCGATTGATGTTCACATCTCGTGTACTCCGGGAAGAAGAAGACGATATCGTCCACAATAATGATGTTGCATATTGCAATGATGGTCTAATATATACTCTCCCCGAAAGAAGATTTGTAGTATTAACGGCGATGCTATACATTGGATAGTTGGTCTATTTATGAGAATATCTCCCCATCTTTTTGAGTCGATTTGACCGTAACAAATAGATACCGGAGTGTCTACTCATCACAGCAAATCAGTGTGAGATACTATCTACATAGTATACTCCGCTGCTACAATATATCTACGTATTGTATAGCACATATGACCTCGCGGTCGTGTTGGCCCTCTCTAGCGCCCCATCATATCCATCTGAGATGGATAGACAGCATTTGTTTACTTTATTCTACTAAGAGAATCACACTATGTTGATCCAACGTCTAATCGATGGCACGATATCACATCGTCTCTTGCCATACTGATGATATAGACTCTCAACAGGACAATCATACAGATTACAGATTGTGAGCTATTGCCTATTGCTCGCCCTCAACGCTAGCAATCACGAGTATCAAGCGCCCCTTACTCACGGTGGCGGATCCATGATTCACTGGCATTTAGATACCACCAAAAGCACTCCGATACGTGTCTTCAAAGCTATGGGCGCCTTTTCTCAGTCCCCTCAAGCTTAGCTGATATATAATATACTTGCTTAATACATCCAACAGTCTTACCAACGATATGTCGGCTAAGATTGTCCGTAAAAGTTCGTACATACAGCTTAAGACACAACCGAAACACGTTCGTGTGATGATATCCGTCATTCGTGGAAGTTTCCTTGGCAGTCAACACACTTAAGTTGCCAGGATTCTAATCGCATTCCTACTATTGTTCAAACTCAAACATAATACACCTAGCTGAACATTATAGTTTCAAACTCAAGTCGTACTTGCCTTGGGATCACTCCTCGCAAGCTTACTTGTTCTTCTTGCCATCTGTGTAGACATAAACCATAATCAATACACAATGGACTTACTGTATCTACTGATACACTTACTTCGTAGTTGATAATATCAACCACCACACTCGTATCCTTCTCTCATAGAAAGATTATCTCAGTTCATTCACGGAACTGACACACTGCTACTTACATTCCAATAGATATACGACTCCGCACTATTGATAGAATGTCTCGGCTCATATCACAAATGATGCCGTCTCTTGATACAAACTTAAGATAGACACACGGTCTCATCTCGAGTCTTCTCTTCTCTGTGTCATGTGCAAGTGTATAATACATCAACAACACAATCACAACACATACTTACTATTCGTGTGTAGAGGTCAATCTCGAGTATTGGATCTACCTAGTCATAACATACACTGAATAGGCTCACTATCATCATCAGATAGCTTCTTCACGAGCAATCGAACCTTGATGTTAAATACCACTGCCGCCAGTAGCAGGTCATCTCGAGAGATGATACGTAAGTAACTCTTGTTCACTTAGTCCAGACTCATCAACTATATCAACTCACAGTCGATCTGAGATAGTCTTGAACTCAACTCGAAGAATGTAGATGATAAACACATCAATACATATCAAATTATATACATATCGTTATCAACCTAGCGACTCGTCCCCTGAAATACATACTCATACCTTGCCGACTGATTCCTTGCTCAGGAATGTCCAGTTCAGTCTGCTAGTTCCGTAATGTATTTCTTAATAAAAATGTACCCGTGGTTGGTGATAACTCTCTTATCGCCATTCCACCTCACTAGTTTGTTGTCACTCGAAGACATGATAATATAGAGTTCAACTCATTGATCTCTCCAATCTACTCTTCATTTCATTAACTATCGGTAACTCTAATCACCAATACTAACACAAACATCGTCGGCACTTTATCAACCTGATATCGGCCTAGTTTGTAACTCTATTCTTCTGAAGACATGAGGAACAGTCATAGACGTCTCTCCTTTCTTCGTTCACTTGGTATCGGTTGCAATTCATTATCATGTGCTATAACAGCTCTTGATAATACTAGCTCATCACATAAACGTAGGTTCACTCTACCCCGTGTGTAGCTATACTCTTCAGTAATCATAATCCAACTGATCAAGATACGTAGCAATATCCTAACCATATGACTACTCTGAATACTTTCAATGTAGCATATCTCGTGCTCACATCATGGTCGATCAGCAACCACCAACAAATGAATGTATACTTACAATCAACTTGTCTAGTATGCACATCTCGTGAGAGATATGGTAACACTTCAACACTCTCGTCAAAGTAACACTCGATCTTGGGATATGATAGCCATTAGACTATCCACTTAATCTCTACTCATTCGTTGTAGATACAACCCAATTGATCTATCGACGGCATATCTGCCATCCTCTTGAATCTCTTGGTTGATATTATATACTCATCTAGCATATACATGCGCTTGGAAACATGCTTCAACTTGCATATTCTATATTCCCGAAGCAATCAATCAACTGCCAACATATCTCGTGGCGAATTCTTCTAACTATACCATACCATATCATAGGTACAATATGTCCCCTCAAGCTCATTACTGCTTGTAGAGGCACCGTTGTCGAGTGGGTTTCATCTACTATGCCACACAAGACGTACTAAACTTGCTCCAATTCTAGAGACACGGACATGGAAAGTCATTCTCATAAGACGACTACTAAACCAATCCTCACATACTCGAGCAACATTCAATAGCAATTATGCTATTCAATCATCAACTAAGCATATATATACACTCAGCTTGACACTAATCCATCTCTCCTGGATTCTTCTGCAAAGTCCTAGATGTTTCTCGCATCTTCTGACTTACGATACCATTCAATCCTTTACCCGATAATATCGGAATCACAATCAAAATACAAGCAATCTCGTGATCATACTCTCTAATACAAAGGATTAACCACCAGAGATATACTAATCTCATCTTGGGGTCGTCATATACTTGACACTTTCTGCGGCTACTCACAATCATATATCTATTCTTCAGATACACTCAAATAGCTCACAACTTACGTCAGACATATGGCATCTTGCAGGGCTTGATATCTATCCACATCTTGAATCATGTATGCATATCTTTTCTTGTAATACAACAGACTCCTCTAACATAAAGTAATGACACGGCTCATACTTACAACCGACTTCCAATACAATAGTTGTGGATACCATATCACTTCTATTTCTGGCAGCAAAATAACAGATACAACTACTCTCAGCGATCTGAATTGACTAAGCCAGCACTTAATGAAAGGCTTGATAACACTCTTATCTCTCTATGGCGTTATCACACTTGAAGGATACATATGCTTGTTCAGGCTATACGAGCACAATAACCAAACACACTTCATCCTACCCAACATTCTAACCGAGCTTGACTTGACTCTATCTCGTCACATCTTTTCGGTATGCTCATAACTAATAACAGTCTCTGAGCCAAACTAGTTTCATTTCATACATCTTCACCAACATATCATAAGTCTAGATAGTGAACCAACTGACACGGATGACAATCGTAGGACTAGTCTAGATTCTATCTCTTGATCTTGACTTTCCTTCTCTAAACTTGGTGGTGAAACTTCACACAGCCTCTGGTTAGCATGATATCATATCATATACACATCAATACAGGACTGTCTTCATACATAACTACCCGTCTATCTCAAATCTACAGCACAAACTAGCGTGGGATCTTTGCTGTCACTCTCGACGGCACAACAGATATCACAAATCCGTCCCCTTGCTGATGTTTGGGATAAAGGATGTCCCCTCAAACCGCTCGTCAATCGATCGGATGAATCTTGGGGTTCTATTGCTGGGTTATACAGCATTGATACTGTCAGTAACTTGACACATATCCTCGAGTACAAACTTGTATCTCGAGCTTGGTAGTTTCATGGTAGTGACGAGCGAAGGAACGGCAGTAGATAGCACAGAACTGCCTACTAAACTGCCCACAAATTCGACTTCAACTCCTCTTCTATCAATAATAGCCAAACTAATGGTACCATAACTTGTGGTATTTGCCTACATCAGCCACGAGTTCACATACAGTAACACTCTGACCTTATCATACAGCAAACTAATAGCATTTGACCTTCGGACGTAACTAATCTACAGCATACAGCCATCAACTAATCCGAGCACACGGGTCAACTCATAACTTGATCTAACCACTACTGAACTACATCTTGACAATATGATTCAACAAACACGTGATTGTGAATGAGAATACACTTCTTGAATTGCAGCATCTGCAATAACTCATCTTAAACTATCCGCCATAACGGCCTTGACAGTTCTTAACATATCCACTCGTTGGAGATCTTCAAGTACTAACGGTGGTCCCGAATCATCGTGGAACACTTTTATATCTTAACCGTCGACTCATTCTCATCTCAACAATGAATAAAAACAGGATACACGGCATGACGACAACCAACTTGTGTCCATAAAGCCATAACGATCCTACAAAAGTATCACTCACATCATGTGAAAATGATCTACTTTCTCTATTCTACTTCCAAAAGCATGGTAGTAACATCTATTTCCAAGGTCTGATATCTTGGGGAATCTAACACTCAACTCTATGAGGTTCGATATCAACTTGAGGTTCACTTGATCGGGCGGACATACTTCCAACTACTGTCGTCAAAATCTAATCAAATAGATCTATGATATCATATCATCTAGCACTATACCTAGGCTTCTCGACAGACGAAGTAATCCTTCTATCCTCAATCAATCCTCTAACTAATCAATGAACTCACATTGACTTCTTCTAGTCTTGAGGTTGTACAACAATTGCACATTCAGCTCGGGATATCTTACATCACACAAGCAATCAACCCTCAAAACTTCTACAGAGATCAAAGTATCTGACTTGAACTCTTCTTAATCAGGCTTGTACCCGATATACTCTCTTGATAATGTTATATATTAGGCCTGCTGTTCACATTGTATGGCTCCAATGAGGTCTTATGTACCAGGGTGGTACAGCATCAACAGCCGCCAATAACATATCTTAACTTGATAATGGTAGATCGAACTAAAACTAATATCATGCAACACATTGTCACGTGTGTTCAACTGCATATCATACTGTTCAATCTAATTCTGTTTTGTTGCAACTCGAATAACCTCGGCGCTACTCTTGCCGACCGATTCACAACTTCTTGTTCATGTATCTTAATCTGGCCTTACTGCCAGTTTCTTTCTAATGATACTTCTTCATACTACTTGATCAGTCTATGATCGAGTATATACTAATCTAAACAGAATCCCCTTTTTCATTATCAATTCGATAGAACTATATTTGTTGGAAGATATATCTCATCTTACCAATACATACTACTGATCACATACCTCTCGAAAGGCGACGACATCTATCATCGGTTGGCACATGACTACACCGTACCCTTTACCGTGTCATCTATTGCAATCATTCTTGTTACTAACGTGTGACATACTTATCATTGTGTTCTCACGAACTTGAAAGATTCATCTACAACTCGATAGTTGGCGATACTCCAAACATATCATTGCCAAACTATGTTGCGTCAACTCTGATCTGTGAAATCTCTACACAATCTTGACACGATACACGTCTGTTCCGTACATCACTGTCAACCACTGATTCCTTTTGAACCAATAATCGAATACTGGATGACACAACTGCCTACTACCATCAGTGATCTTCTTGCGCAATCAAATCACCTCAGGCTCACCTCACAACTAGGTGACTTCGTAATACAGAACGGACTGTGGAAGTGAAACCATCACTACTCTTTCAACTATCTAAATCTCGTATGTGCAACACACAACATACATATCTAGACGATATTCTCTTCAACGGGACCTACTGGAATAGGTGTGAAGAAGGATGAGGAGCTACCTCTCCATTGTTGCTTTCATAACATCTAAGTATCATAGGATACTTGATCTATCTCTGGAGGTAACAGCATTACCCGTTAAACACCCTGCTGTATAGCCCTACCAGAGTACTAAAGTCATCACGTTTTAACACCAGATATACATCAATGGTGCTCTTCATTATTACATCCTTCGCCACTCACTGGCGTAGAACTACTTGATCTGATAAACTGAGTCGATTTGACCGTAACAAATAGATACCGGAGTGTCTACTCATCACAGCAAATCAGTGTGAGATACTATCTACATAGTATACTCCGCTGCTACAATATATCTACGTATTGTATAGCACATATGA
>Ga0214480_101127_pt1 | contig 12165 bp, 5 predicted proteins | sample M1_20Mar14CPVII9_3_FD_165042 | JGI IMG/M metagenome (GOLD analysis project Ga0214480, IMG submission 165042) | Marine eukaryotic communities from Monterey Bay, California, United States - M1_20Mar14CPVII9sort6BwellE17 | ecosystem: Environmental > Aquatic > Marine > Unclassified | place: USA...
TTTGATGAAAAAGAGGAGATAGTAACATTTGTTAGAACATATATGATTTGCAAGGGCAATCAAAGATAAACTGAGTCAAATAAAGCATCAACTCGTCGAGACTTTATATTGAACACAAGCATTCACACGATAAGACAATACAAACGCAGACTTTCCAGAGGGTAGCGGAAATTGACTAGATCATACGAGTTCTCGTCACATGCATCATAATGTATAGACTTAACAATTGCATGAGAGACAAACGCTGCCATATTCACTAGGCCATACTCTAAACTCTTCGCAGTGTAGCCATCTCCAACGTAAAAGAAATTCTTCTCTCCGGGGCCAGTTCCTGATGTCATCTTCTTCAATGCTCGTTGGAAACCACTCCAAGTATACAAGTATGATGGCCACATTTCACCAGACGGATGCTGACAGAGTAATAACAGATCAGCAAATCGATCTTGTGATACGATAATCTTCTCTTCCATCGCCTCCACTGCTTCCGGAAGCGGACGACCCTGTAGTGCAGTCGGAGCTGATGATTTCGTTGGTGTTTCTGTTGGTGGATCAAGTTGCGTGGGTTTTACTGTTGTTGGTTTTCCATTTGTCGGTTCTAATGTAGGCTTGGACGTCGGCAGTGGAGTTGGTTTAGGCGGAGGTCTAAAGGAACGTGCAACCTGCAGCTGATTGAGGAATCGTTGGAAGGTATCATTACGATCACGCTTGTTATGTGGTTCGACGGCCTTGTCTCCAAATCCAGCACAGGGTGGATCATGACATCCAATGTTTAGTATACCGCTCACAGCATCAACGAAGGACCAGTCCTCGTACCCTCCATCCACAAATTCTTTTAACTTTTCAATGTAGTTCCAGCCATCGACATCATATTCCTGTATCCTATGTGTCCATTCGAAGAATCCTACCATCCATTGGAGTTCACCTCCATAAGTCTCATCGCTAGAACAGACGCCCTGTGGGAACTCACAAAAGTCAATCTGGGGGTATAAAGCCTCTCGACCTTCATCGGCTGCTCTTTTCCCCATGTAATAATTGAGCTTGCCGTATTGACAAGTTCCTCTAGTCTGAATTATTCCTCTACCCCACCAACAACACTGATGAACAAGAAAAGAAAGGGATAGTTTGTGAGAAATAGAGCATTATGCACCGATCATAAGCATAAGAAACAAGCTTAGGATAACCCCAGTGGTATCCAGAAAGAGAGACGAATTACTTACACCTTCAACATCTACTCGTCCATTCGAATTGGCATAGGCATCGTTATTATTCTCCCTACCCAAGTCATAGTCCCAAAAGCCTGTCCTTGGATACTTTGACTTGGGACCACACTTCAGTGGCGCCGGAGCTTGGAACCATCCTGCGTTAGTAAGAGCCACCTGCTCCATATCCAACTTGACTGGACATTCCATGAATGCCTCATCTTCACGACAGTGCATATCTTGATAACTCATACCTAACTGACCGCAAGCATTACTCAATGGGAAACGATCATTTACCAGTTCCCAATTATTCTCATCACATGCATCATATTGGATTGATTCCTTATACGCCTGCGATAGGAACATGATGGCATTGACTACACCATATCGAACACCTTCATTCATTCGAGGTTCACCAATGTAGAACTTGCGTCCACCGATACCCTTTTCGGATATGTGTGTCAGTGCAGATAGAAAGTCTGGTAGTTGGTAGCGATATGACGGGTACAACTGACCCTGTGGTGTCTGAGATCGTAAAACTTGTGAATTCATTACATCCTGTCGATCATCAAAGTAGGCAATAAGTCCACGAAGTAAGGCATCTTCTCCACCAGCTTCAAGTGTAAGCAAGACAGAACGAAAGTTTTCATTCCGTTCCTCAGCCTTGTATACTTCTCCCTCTCCAAATCCACCACCATTAATCTGACCACCATTGATACTAAAACTACTACTACTGCCTCCGTCGCATGGTGGCTCATGACATCCTTTCGTCAGTATACCAGAACTTGCAATGATGAAATCATTATCAATAAATCCTCCGTCGACAAACTCTTTCAACTTTTTCATATAGTTCCAACCCTTACCATCATCATAACTCTGGACACGTTCTGTCCATTCAAACATGCTTGTTACCCATCTCATTTCACGACTTTCGGGTGCCGCACAGATAGCCTCGGGGAAGGCACAGAAGTCTGTATTCGGATATCGACTTGGTCGACCTTCGTCGGCGGCACGTTTGCCAAGGTAGTAATTAAGTTTCCCTATCGAACACACACCCTTGGTTTGTAATGCGCCACGACCCCAATAACAACAACCTTCAATATCAGTCCTGCCAAATGAATTCTCATATGGGAAGATACTCATCTCTTTTCCGGCGGTACCATCCCAATATCCTGTATAACTCTCCGATACAGATCGTGGTCGACATGACAATGGCGGAGGTGCATTGGGATATACCGCACTAGTCGTAGCCTGTAGTATCATACTCCGATCGACATCACATGCCATATAACTTTCATCGGCACTACACTTCATATCTTGATAATTCATATTGTTCTGTCCACAACTATTACTAATTGCATACTTTTCAGCTGTATCCTTCTTGGTATTACCATCATCGCCCTGTTTAGCGGCATCCTCATCAGTATTCGATTCATAACTATATTCATCACAAGCATCACTACTAATACTTTCAACCATACTCTGTGCTAAAAAGTTGGCAACATTAACTAATCCATATTCCCAACTTGATTCAACATTATCATTACCCACGTAGAATAGATGTTTTGTATTCCCCGTTATACTACGACCGGTATTACCTCCCGATACTAATTGTAATGCTTGATAGAAATCTTGGTATTGAAACCAATATGATCGGTAGTTGACTCCATCTTTTGTTTGTGAACGGAAGATGTTTGTGTTTAATTCACGTCTATGTGCTTGTAACCATGTGAATAAGTTTGGAGGTGTTGTAGTTTGAGGTGATGGTTTAGGTGTATTTTGTAACTTTTGTATGTTACCTTGATCTTCTTGTGGTTGTTGATTTTGTGGTTTAGATGTTGGTTGTTTTGTACCCTGTTGGATTGGTTTCTTTGTTGGCATATTCGATGGTTTAGATGATGGTTGACGTGTTGGCATATTAGACGGTTTGTTTGTTGGTAGAGATACGACTGGGTCTTGTTGCTGTTCTTGTTGATTAAAGTTGATACTGGATATGTCAATTGTATTGCTTGACCCGTCACTCTTTCCTCCATTACTATCATCGCCTAGCCCACTCTCGACTACCCCATTATCACTATTATCATCAGCCGCTTGATGATACGCAGGACAATTAACTAAATGTACCCAATTGCATCCCAATATATTCACATCGAATATAGTACCCTGTGCACAACTTTGATGTTGCATGACATTGCCATTGTAACAATTAACAAACTCTTTACAGTCTGTTGATAATAATGGTAGCATTGTATTACCTTTAAGGGATGTACATATTGTTGATAATTCAGTTTGTGTTTGTTGTTCTTCTGTAGTTGTTATTGATTGGGTTGTTACCATTCCCTCTAGTGGTTTGTTCTCGTCTATTTGACTGTCGGCAGTGTCATAAGTACCCAATGTGGATGAAGAAGCAAAGTTAGAAGCAGCTGAGTAATAATTTGGTTTAGGTTCCTTCTCATGTCCTGTCATAAAACTCTCCTCTTCAACGGTACTCTCTTTGATTGTATCTAGTGGGGTAATACCTTGAAATGTTTGTACCATCATTTCCTCATCGTTATTATCTGACATCTCGCTGTCAACAATAGCGGTATCTTCTTTATCATTATTATCCTTCTTATGGTGACTCATATAATTCATACTACCAACAGCTACTCCTTCCTCATTATCTTGTTGTTGTATTGTGATATCATTAATAATATTATTATCACCAGCCTCTTGTGGCTCTGTGGTAGTGGTATCATGAGCTTCTTGATTGCTATCTTCTTGTGTAGATGGTAAATGGTATACCTCAAATGCTAACACTTTATTGTCATTATTATTTGCAACTAATAATATCAAATGAAGTAATATTGAATAGTTCAGTATGCATGATAATGTTAGCATCGTCGTGGAGTGTCGTCTTATTCTTCTCTTGTGTTTACTACGACTCGTATCAACCTGTTCATCAATGAGTGGTCGTCTTGAAAAATTGACGGTATCGTATTTAGTAGATAGATATGATTTTGTATATACACTATTATTACATGATACTCTATTCATACCAACATTGCAAGTTGTAGTATGATGATGACGAAAGGAGGTGCACAATATTGTTGCATCAAAAGAAGATGACGAAGGCCTTGATCTCTTTGGCATCTTTTTTGCTTATATGATATGCGTCTCAAATATTTTATAGAAATTATCTACCTCTACTCTTATCACAGCATACACTCATCCATAAACTTCCTCTGATAACAACGACCTTCATCAAGCTCGCTCTTGTATACTATTAGATTTGTGGCTTCTGTATTATTAAGGGCTTACCTAACAACACAAGTCTTTAGGGAAAACAACGGTACAGCAGCCTCAAATAATGTGTTTCAACTATTATTGATCCAGCGCATGAAATAACACGTCCGTCATAGTATAGTGGCTAGTATCCCCGCCTGTCACGCGGGAGACCGGAGTTCGATTCTCCGTGACGGAGAGTTCTTTTGCCAGTTGTGTTGCTGTATTGTATCAGATGATTGGCTGATACATTTGACTTGCCTCGCTTCGCTCGGCAAGTAAGATACATTGACTAGGTAGCCTGCTGAGTTTTTACTATGAGAGTTCTTTCTATTAGTGTTTGTGCTCCTATTTCTTTCTTCTTTTATCTGTGGCATTCAACGTATAGAGGAGGATAATCAAGCTTGTCTATAAATTGAAAAGGCAACAAAGGATAGAATGTTGTTGGATACCTTCTTGGTATCCTTTTTGTTTGTCATTGTGATCAATTTAGCAAAGCTAGATATAGTATGAGACGAATGTTGCATAACGAGCATACTTTTTAATCAGGTGTCATAATACCAACTTATCTCCTCTTCGTTTTGTTTGGCTGCTCTAGCTCAGATTAGTTTCACATCAAATAATAAGTAATGGGGTTGTCTCTTCAATCATAACATCCCTCCCATTGACAATAGTTCAGTTCTTCTTTCCCTCAGCAGCAAGCTTTGCATCCTTTTTCAATCCACGCTTACGAATACCAGCATGCATACTCATCACTGCCTTATCTGTAATAAATGCTGGCATCGCCTTCATTACCCATCCTTGGAAAGCATGTAGCCAAAACTAAAGATATTCAAGTTGTCATATAAAAGTGAGACAATACAGATCACTATAATATAAATGCATCACAAAAAAGACAACATACCGGTTGGACTACGCCTCCATATCCCAACCACCTCATACTCATCCAAACATATGCCTCAGCAGTGGGTACTGTCAAACTCTTCCTCAACTTTGCCAACTTTGTGGCAACATAGAATGGTACCTGACATTGAACACGTACACCCCGACTTTTATACTCGGCATCCAAACTTAATGAAAATCGTTCCACAAACATCTTAGCTGCACCATATTCGGCAAGTAGTGGCATTGTAAAGTCAGCCGAGCCTGAAGATAGATTAATAATCGTTCCCCTTTTGCGTTCGGCCATACCGGCAATAACCATATTAGTCATCCAAACTGTAGAATTGATATTCATTTCAATTAATGTGCCTACTTCATCATTTGGTAGTTCATGAAAGAATCGTGGATAACGATAACTCTGTCCAACATTATTAATCAATACACCAATATCTAACCCTAACAATTCTTTAGCAACACGTGCACGAGTCTTCTCATCAAAGTTGGAATAGTCACATACAATATACTTTGTCTTTTCGATACCTTTACTGCCATATTTTGTATCAATCTCTTCAGCCACAGCTTGGAGTTTAGATTCAGTCCGTGAGATTAATATTAATGACATTCCACGTTTGGCTAATGCGAGCGCGTATGCTTTTCCAATGCCATCAGTTGCTCCAGTAACAATGGCATATTTACCGAATTTAGTAAGTTTAACAGAGGGACGGAGTTGATATCTGTAGAATGTTCCCAAGAGCTGTAATATATTTGGGATTTGGTATTGTTAGTATTTAGATATGAGCATATCATTTATTGCAAAACAGGAGAAAAAGATATATACTCACCCCTAAAGCAAAATTTAGAACTACTAAACTACCTACCACAACTAGTGCCGCCGGTAAAGGCTCACTGCTGTAGTTTTCTAACAGAGCAATAACTGGAGTAGCAATATCCATGGTATGTAGTAGTGGTTATGAGGAGAGGTAGATAGAGACGAGCAATGTCATTGTTTAGGGGAGGGAGATAAAGGGATGTGCTAATCTTGGTCTTGACTCGAAATTTTATGAGAGTTTGCCACCACTTTACCTCATTTTCATCATGTATGCTCTCAATACGCTGTCTGTACATAGATATCCAAAGTTGCACATATAATTACAAAGGATGAAGTTGTTTCAATCGGCAGTAGTACCTTTGTTTGGCTCATTTATACATGTCGTCACTGGAACATCATATCCAACATATTTTCCTACTTATATAGAAGAAGAACTGACACCACCGCAACAACAACTTATAAGCATTCTCCACATCGGCGATTCGTATTCATCAGGAAATGGATTCGATGTAGATGAAAGTGGTTGGTATGGTCCTAAATGGTGTTTCCGGAATCATAATTCATGGGGTGAGCAAGCTGTTAGAATAGTCAACGCCGGCATACCAACCGTAGACATATCATATCACAATCATGCATGTTGTGATGCCAAAATAGAACACATCACTCAAGACAAAGTGACAATTGCAAAATGTGGGCATAATGATGGAGATAGTGATCCACAGTATACTCGAAAGTATGCTGGATGGAGCTTTCTAGATGGACGAACATGTGAACATCGAATGGATCCTCAAATTGACAATGTAAATGAGAGTATAGATATAGTACTTTTAACAATCGGGGGTAATGATTCGGGATTTGTTGAGATTATCAAATCATGCTTCATACCGTTTCTATCAGTCTTTGGACAGAATGATTGTGAAGAAGTCATAGATAGAGCGAGAGGATATGTACATGGCTATTACGAGTCTGAACTAATCAATGTAGTGACAATGATAACATCACGAATGAAAGCAGGCTCAAAATTGATCTTACATGCCTACCCATTGATCGCCACAGATAGAGAAACAGAAGACAATATATTAGTTCGAGGAATAACCCAGGCTGCTATAGAAGTACAAATCAAAGCAATCGAATACTTGAACTCTTTGGGAAGAGAAGTCGATATCATCCTGTTTACAGATCATGTAAACGAATTTGAAAATCATAATGCAGAAACCTGTTCATCATGTTACAACCCTAACGGCTGGCTGAATGAAATCTCTGAGAGTGGCATATCACTTGAAAAAGATGAACTAGCCCAGCTCTATCATCCTAACGAAGAAGGTCACAAGAATTGGGCAATATCTTTTGCTGATAAGCTTGGTAGTATAGTATATGAGATGATTGAAGTTAGTGAACCTAGCAACTCAACTTTGATATAGTAACACAAAAGAAGGATAAATAGACAGATATCAAGTTGAACATCTACATTGTCTTCCTCGATTTCTTCTTCGACTTGAAGGACTTCTTATCCTTCTTCTTGCTAGACATTGCCTTGTCATTCTTCATAACACTTTCCATTAAATCTTTTTCATCTCCTGCCTTCCTCTTCTTCTTCTTGACACTCTTTACTTGAATTGTCCCTCCGTCGTCTTCTACGCCACCCTTCTCTTTAATGGCATTTGCCCAATCATCATCAGTACCCTTGAGTGCATATCTCATTATTTCAGGGTCGTTAATCTCAGGAACAATACGTGTCCCGGTCACTCCGCTATCAACAGCACCGCCCTCTTGTTGGGTTAGTGCTTTCATGGCCACAGTTGCACCCTCGGCGGCATCCTCCTCCAATGTCTGACCTACTACATCTCTAATACTTTGAACCTTGCTCTCGGCCTTCTTCATAGCGTCTCCACCTAGCAAGTTGTTGCTTTCCTCTTCTACTAGTAAATTGTTGAAGGCTATTGACATCTTCTTCACAGCCTTGTTGAACATTGCCAATGTCTGATTGATAGGAAGACCGAGCTCAGATGTCAAGTCATCAACACTCTTGTGCTGCAAACCAATACCACATAACAAGGCCGACTGGACGCTAGAAAGACGAAAGTTTGACCCCATTCGACTTGTAAAGTATAACTGAGAAAGTGATGGTATAAGGTCTGCAATCAAATGATGATCACAAAGATTGCGACTATACAGTTCTAGACGTTGAAGGTCGTGTGGAGTCAAATGATAATGAAGCTCTGCAGCTGTAAGCTTTGTAGATTGAGTACCAGATCGTTTCTTCACTTCTTGCAATGCAGTCTTGTCCATCTTTTGTTTCTTCTTGCTCTCACTATCAGTAGTCTCACTTGCTGCATTTTTCATCCAACTATGAAAGCCACCCACTACATCACCCAACAGATTCACAGCTAAACTAACCTCCATATCACGGAAAGCTCCACCCAACAACCTTCCTATACGACGCTGGGCATCAACACCAAAGGCTGGTAGCCAGGCATCATCCCACCCACTTCGTCGAGGTAATGCTCGGATCATAATGGCAGAGTGCTCTCCAGTCAATTCATTGGATGTTTGCCGGAGATACAATAATGTCATACCAACCTTGTGGTGCCAAAAGTTATGTAAAGAGGGTGTCAAACCAAAAGACGTACCCAACCAATCAAGTCTTGGGGTTGGCAGTGCCGAGAGAGGGAGCAGTAAAGGTGGTAGCTTCTTGCGAGGCTTAAGTGCCTCCTTATGAAGTAGGGCACTGCTTGTTGGTGGCTCTTCGTCACTGTCACTTTCAGATGGTGTTTCATCACTACTGCTTCCATCTTCTTCATCATCACTTATTCCGCCACCTCCTGATAGACTGACCATTTCTCCATTGTAATACCGGAAGAGCAATTCCATTGCACGACTACCATATCCCATACCCTGCACGGCTGGATGGACTGCAACTCTAACAACCCGTGCTCCAGACAACTGAGCAAAGTTTCCATCGCCAAATTGTTGACTCATTGTCCAAGGTATTAAATCTCCTGCCGATCGATGTCCACGAGCTAGCTGAGCCTGAATAGTCTTGCGTGACAACTTACCCTCAAGTGATGTTTGAACAATGGCAAGTATATCTGGCAAGGCATCTTCTTCTGACTCCTCGGCAGTAGGACCGAGTAGAACAAATATATTATGTGCAGGGGCATCACTCAACATTTGCAAGTCATTAGGTGTATTCTTGTAGTGTGCACTAGTGTACAGTCCCCAGAGTTTTTGCAGGAATGATTCTGATAGTCGATGATACGAAAAGAGAGCATCGCGGTTGACAGCGTATAGTTCGCACTCTGCAGGGGCAGGCGCTCCACCCTTCAACTCAGTTGTGGCACTACTGCTACTTGCGCCATTATTGCTCTTGTTGTTCCCAAGAGTATTGTTATAATCAAACGAATCACAATCCAAACACAACAAATTATTCAACCAAGCTTCGACGGGGTCACCAAGTGCATAACGGATAGGATGAGCAAGATCTAACTCCCTTAATGGACCTCCATTACCACTTGAACTACTACCAGTAGTTTCAGAAACAGCCTTGGCAGCTGCATTCTCAGCTGCCCATCGTTTTTCATGAACCTTGGCCTCGCCCTTCTTACTAGCTGCACCAGAAATTTGGTCAGATGCTTCTCGTGCAGCATCTAAAGCTCCATATCCGCCACTTCTTGAAGAGTTTGAATCACGAAGTTCCTTGATTAGCTTGAGACTTAGAGCACGGCCTGTGCCTTCATAACCATTGATTGTAGAACTAAGGAAGGTAAGCCTTCGTTCTTCTCCAGTAGCACCAACAGAACCACTACTCTTGCCCTTACCACCATGATTGGAAGAGAGCTGTAACAATTTTCGTACAACTGGTAGTGGAATGGCAGCTGCCTCGTCGATTGCTACTAACTCGGCTCCAACCAGCTTGTCGACATCACGTGGTCTTACATATCTTACAGTTTGGTGCTGTTTTTGTCCTCCGCTCTTTCCACCATGGATTGAAACTGATACGACACACTTGGTATTATCCCTCCCAGCCTTCTCATTACCATTATTACTATCCATACCATAATTATACCCAAGTGTATAATCATAATGTTCCTGATACTTTAATGCCTTCAGTCCCTCAACTAAGAACTGGAAGACTGATACTAAATTCTCAGGTTCCGGTGCAGTAACAACTATCGAATTGAAACCAAATGATATAGCACCAGCTAGACATAGTCCAAGTGCTGCCGACTTACCACGACCACGAGGTGCGGTTAATGATACAGTTGTTGACTTGCCACTGCTTAATGCTGATGCAAGAGGTGATGATGATCCTTTACTCTTCTTGTCACGATCAGCACAGGCTTCCAAGAATGTTAACACCGCACGAGCTTGATCTAACGTCTTGGTCAGTTCAACAAGTTTACCAACATGTGGCGTATCCTGTAATGTCTGTTTCAGTTGTTCCAATTGTATATCATCATCAGTCTTGTAGGTAACCACCTCCCTATCTTCACCGTCGCCAGTATCTTTTGACAATCCCATTTTAGTTAATCGGTTCAAACTCTTCTTACTCAATGGTAATATATTCAATTCATCATCGCATACCAAACAATTCGAACAACCACCTAAACTCAATATGAACCGTTCATTAAATCTAGGAACTACATCACCTGAACTTTCAGTACGATACCGAGAATGTACATCCATACTCATTGCATACAATTGTCGTAAACTGGTAACAGTTCGTAATAAGAATATGATTAATCCACCTCCCTGTACTGTTTCAATTGTACGTGCCATAATATTGGGTGTTAATGCCTCAAAGTCTTGTAATACTAGTATAGAGTGTGTGGTACCTAAGACTCTGTGAGAGTCTTTGTAGTAACACCATGTAATATCCGTATTTGTTAAAAACAATTCAAAATTATCCATTTGTTCCATAACTCCACTACTATTAGTATTACCACTACTTTGCTGTTTAGCCAATCCACGTTTCTTATCCCTCTTCAACTTTTCCATACGTTTCTTACGATGGGTACTAAACCCTAATTCTTTTTTATAACACCATAAGACACTATTGGAATTAGATGTACGTTCTGATTTGGAATGATTTGCTGTACGATTTAAGATTTGATATAAGTTTGGTACCTGATCTTTACCATGATCACCTACTAGGAGTAATAGACCACGTTGATTCGTGTGTAGGCAGTGTGTGAAGAGTGTGCGGATACGTTCATCTAATTTCTTTCGTACCATCTTTTTGTTGTGTTGTTGTATGTAGATATTGTTGTTAAATTAATACTTACTAAAAGGGGAGAAGATATCAGTACATTGTAGATTAGTATGTTGTGATGTAAGAAAAAAGATATATTGTTGAGATTGAGAGATTGTGTTAGCAAAGATGTGCATATGATGTGCACAAGATACTTTATGTTGTAATGAGTACTCTACCATCTGCTAGCGCCACGAATCTGTCCAATCAGATAAAGAACGCACATGAACATATGAATAAGGAACAACTTACCGATACAGTATCTCTGCATCTATCAAGCTATATATTGCAATAATGGAGTGTAGCCAGTTTTTTATTGGCTTTGCTAAGCTATCTAAAAATGACCGTCTGATCGCCAAATCAATAGGGTGTGTGCGCAGATAGGGTGTTGTGTGCAGAGAGGTTGTATTATGTGTTGTATGAAGTCTACCTATGGATATCGAATGCTATGCTATATGGTATATTAATACTATAGATGGGGGGGATAATAGTGCCTTTCGTTGGGGTCTTCCTGTTGTCGACATACAGACGATGCACATCAACTTCTAATAGCCTCCATCACAGTTCTTCTTCCTCTCGCTGACACAACATATCGAGGTGCATAATATATCTGACCTCCTAACATCCATTGGCATCATGGCCATCATTTCTTCCACGTACTCCTCATATCAAAGGAGAGTACTCTACGAAACAAACTTCCAATTGACATTTTTATCTTCTTTGTATCCTTCTTCTCATCT
>Ga0214480_101128_pt1 | contig 12153 bp, 9 predicted proteins | sample M1_20Mar14CPVII9_3_FD_165042 | JGI IMG/M metagenome (GOLD analysis project Ga0214480, IMG submission 165042) | Marine eukaryotic communities from Monterey Bay, California, United States - M1_20Mar14CPVII9sort6BwellE17 | ecosystem: Environmental > Aquatic > Marine > Unclassified | place: USA...
TAGTGCATGCAGGTATTATAATCCCCAAATGATTCCGTACCCCAACGTAAGTTGAATGAGAATATAGACGATTAAAGTAATCTGTATTGTCTAATAATTCTAATGGACTTTATTGAATATCATTGGATTTATCAGCCCTATTACCTAGGTCCGTCCAACTACGATTGTAATAACAGGACTTCATTGATGTATTGATTAAGTAATACAGTGCTTCTAAAATGTCAACGACAGTGGATTTATCGTTCGTTACCCGACATAATGCGCAGCGCTTATGGCCTATCTCCACTATCGTGTATATCCCTAGACCGAACGTGTATTCTTACAGATTACTTGGTTCTATTACAATTATTCCTACTATGAGAGGCATTACAAACCTCAACAAAATAGCAATTCATTCTTACTTCAACGGGTAAGGATCTCAATACAATAAAGGACTCGGTCTTGGCAAGGCGGCCAAAGGGCGCAAGGCAACTTGAATATGTGTGAGGGTGGTAGAAGAGAGAACTTAGAACTCATAGGAGGAGGAGGAGTCAATCAATACAGGTTACTTCGCATTAGGAAGGAAAATCCGTACTTTTCTACTTACTTGAAGATATTTTTGCGCATGAACTTAAAAAAGTACAGGAATAATACTGGTTGGCCGGTGTAAGGGGCGTTCCTAGCTCCCTCACAGGTTTACAGGGTTTTTTGAAGATACCAAATTTTTCACCTGTATCGCTCAAACCCTGCTAAATTAGTATGACAACGACAGTGCCATTCTGATCATTCCAACTAGAATATGGACCTCCGTTTATTGTATCCTGTTGAAGTAAGAATGAATCGCTGTTTTGTAGAGGAATGTATAACCCCTCTTATAGTTTAGAATTAAAGTAACCAAGGTACTGCTGTAAAAGGTAATACACGTGTATCAATCTAGGGATATACACCGTAGTTGAAGTGGAGATAGGCCATATAAGCGCTGCGCATTATGTCGGGTAATGAACGACAAATCCACTGTCGTTAACAGATTAAATTACTTAGCCTCGGACTTTGCCTATCTAACCATAGGTTAGCTCGAATCAAAGAAGCTCTGTGGCAATAATACAGTCAGTTAATTATTGCATACTTTGATAAGGAATGCGTCATCAATTTTAGGATACCATGTGTCTCCCCTGTAAGAAACTACAGGAAATCTGTAATTCCTGAGGCTCATCACAGGTTTTTTATTATCTCTCATGCAAAAATACCTCTACTAGTTGCCGGCGGCAAAACAGCTGTAGTAGGATTGGTGACTATCGCCGTCAGTCAGACACAGATAAGATCTCTATGATTGATCTGGTTGGAGGTTTGGTCAGCATAGGTATAGTAGTGTAGGCTCTGAGATATTGTATTGCAACAATATAAATTAAACCAATCTAAAGTTTAATTTATATCATTGACGTGTTGTTATTGATGGGCCGTTGTTGATCAGCTTCTCCTTATTGTAAGCCGCCTCCTTGTGTTTCTAATGCAAGGGCTGAACAAGTGAGTTGAAAATAATCTTTACACAGATTAAATTAGTATCACATACTAAATGAAAAATTACAAAGTTAGCGTTGAGGGCTGTCACGATGGTGTTATAGCCCTTTTGCTTTTATTACCCGGTAACAGCCTTGCAATGATCACTTTGATTAACAGCCCTCCTACTACTACCGAACTCTCAATATGTACATCAATCATCACATAATTGCACTTCTCTGTGCATAAAATAAAAATAATATCAAACATCAATGTATCGATCATAGAACATATCCCAGCAATAAGATATTATAATCATATCACATTATCATCATCGAAACAATTACTACATCGCCGATCTATCCTTTCCTACCACTGCAATACCAAACAAAGACCAATCTTTCAATACTGCAATATAATAATATACAATATATTAAATAAAAGTATTGAAAGCATACGATATATTAAATTATCCTTCGATAGATTTACTATAACACCTCTACTACAACGCCTCTAATACAACCAACCTCCTCGAGAAAGTATCAGGACACTGATATCCTAGATGCACCCTCCACCACCCCTAAAATTGCTACTTTGATGATGGTTGTATATCCTGGCATGTTATTGCAGCCAATTCGCATATCAGTGGTAATACTACTGCTACATGTTGTTTATATGATAGTTGTCTATGCATGTGTAGGAGGAGGTGTAATGATTTTAACTTCTGATGGCATATTCAACATTTTATTGTAGGTGGTAGGTGGAGGGGGTGTCAGTAGTCAGTGTCAACTTTCATATTTTGATGGCTGTACTACACATACATCTATGATCTCCACAGCCTCCCAGTCGATGTTTTCCTCAATAAAATGGCAATATATATTTTATAGATTGATGCCATTGACTGTTTGATGGTGGTATAGACTGTCTTCTATCCATAGGTGACCACCATTGCTGTCGAACCCATCATCATCAACAATTGCAAAAAAATGTGGCCTAGGAGGAAACTAGTGTAGTAGACCTATTGGGCGACCACCAATAAGGTAATATGCAATTACACAGTGATAGATAGGTATGTTAGCTGTTAGATCCTATGATTTGGAGTTGTTGAATAGGCTGCTTGATGAGATTTATGGCGGCGACGGCGATAGCGTTGAGTTGTGGCGAGCGGCTTAAAAATGAGGGGGGAAATGAGGTATGGTCCTTCGTTTTAGATTTAGATGATACTGCCTGGTGGGTTCCCCTCCATCAGGTAGGACTTGATGTTGTTTTCATTCACTCTAATGCTTCTTCTTCTCCCTCTATTTCAAGGACTGCTCATCAAAATGAATTAAAATTGCGTCTTTGGAATGGAGAGAAGAAGGAGTATCAGCGGCGAGGGAAAACTGACAAACAAACTATGAGATCAGCTTATCGAGATGATATCATAGGAGAGATTCTTGATCAGAATATGGGCTTTATTCCTTTTGCTGTATCTCCCGGAGGGCATCCTGGAGGCCTTGGCTCAGCTTTACTTTATGGAAATGATCTTAACCATGTCCCGAGTTCAAACGACGAGATGGTACTAAATGTGTCAATGCAGAGGTAGCCTATAAACTTGCCTGCTCTACTAAGATGCCTCATGGTATCCTTCGACGTGCCAATGATATTTGGAAGAGGAAGAACCCTAATCTTTCGTTCAGTGGTTCATACAAGGCTATGGATCCTATGACTTGGTTTAATCAGCAACTTGGTTTAGTTACTTGCAATGTTGTTTCTTCTCATCTCATCAGAGCTCATGGTAAGAATAGGACTAAACGTCCTGTTCGATGCCTTGTAGATGAGGAATGTCAGTGTCCGGATAAGATAGAACATTGGGAACTACCTCCCTTGGAGAGTGATCTGTGCTGTGCCGAGTGCATTACTCTGATGATACTTTGGACTGTGCCAATGGCGAGTCCCCTGAGGTCGATACGTAGACCACTAATTACTAAAGGCAACCCTCACTGATGACTGGTAAAATTGAATTTCAAAACAAATAAAGTTAAAGACATTTAAAATAAAAAGAAATGCGACGCGCTAGCCCGCCGATAGTCCAAAAAGAGTAATTGGCGAGTAAGAGTTATTGATTGAAATAAGAGTAAACCTACCTTAAAGACGTGATCAAGTTATGGATCAAAAACAACAACATGATCAGCATCCTGTCATATCTGATCTATGCTTCCATCTATCCAAGGTGATTTCATCAGACGCCACAAGTGATGATGTATTGTCATCCAATAATGCATCACAAACCAGTAACAAACGTTCCTCAACTCCATTACCTGTAGCTGCTATTCGTGTTCTACTAAATGTCATACGACGATCAAAGGCTGAGACTATGATGGGATTACAGGCCGATTTGAGGGACGCCACAAATGATATGATGCAATTTGCAAGAAGAGGTGGCCCAATTCACAAGAGAGAAAGTTTTGCATCAAGCTGCAAATACAATACCCAATATCTACTAGCAGGACGATCACATATTGCACTATCATCGGGTTGTGAATTATTCTTAAAATATGTCACGCGGGCATCTCTTGAAACACCTAATTTTACACAATGTAAATCACAAGTGCTTGAAAGAGGTGAAAGATTTGCCGAATTTTCAACGCAAGCACGTTCACGTATTGCAATTGTGGGTAGCCCATTCGTCCGAGAGGGTAGTGTAGTATTAACTCATGGACAGAGTAAGGTCGTTGAGGCATTATTACTCAGGGCTGCATTAGTGGAAAAGAAGAGATTTCGTGTAATTGTATTGGAAGGTAGACCCGATGCCGGTGGAGCCAAGAGTGCAAAATCTTATAGTAATGCTGGGATTCCAACAAATGTGGTATTAGATTCAGCAATGGGATATATTATGGAACGAGTAGATTTGGTAATTGTGGGTGCCGAGGGCGTGGTTGAGAATGGGGGCACGGTGAACAAGGTTGGAACATTCGCATTAGGTGTAATGGCAAAGGAGTTGGGTGTACCCTTTTATGTTGCTGCAGAGAGTTACAAATTTACAAGGCTGTATCCATTGAATAATGCTGATTTGCCTGAAATGGGAGGGATCGGTGGATCGTTGAGATTCTTGGATACATTGGCCTGGAGTGCTAACGCAAACAATTATGATACAACGGATGAGAAGAACGACAAAGATCCAAATAGTTTGCAACCATATGTGGTCAATCTACCCTCCGCAGTTACAATTGAAAATCCACCGTGCGATTTTACCCCAGCCAAGTATATCACATTGCTGTTTACTGACTTGGGTGTTTTAACACCATCGGCAGTATCAGACGAATTGATTAGATTGTATCAATAAGCAACAACGGAAGGCCAGTATAAATAAATGAGCAATAATAACGAAAAACAAACAAATTATATTATAATAAACCAAGTAAAGTTGGTTTTGTTTGAAAGAAGTGAATCCCAACACAGTAGGTTGTTGCTTATAACCAAGCCTAGAATGACGTCTTTCGAGTTAACTTGATCAGATTCGCAATCAATAATGAGTAGTTGATCGTAATAAATATAGAGTGGGTTCGAATACACAATTAAACGAGCGGGCACGAAAATACCGTATCCTTTTCATAAAACAAATTACTGTTGTATCGTATGCAAGTCCCTTTACGTAATATTACATTTTCTATCTGGGAGGAATTGAATTAGAACCATTGGATGGGGGTACGAAATGCTTACGTGTGGAATGCCGACTTCCAGGCAATGTTTGGCCATACAAGTGGCACCTCAGAGATGTAGGCTTCCTAGAATAGTAGGTGTTTGGCATTATATATGTGTATAACAAAGTGATGAACACATTCAGCATATTTCTAATAGGCCCCCCACCATACTTTTACAGCCACATGGGGGCAGATTTCTTGCCTCTCAGTCCGAGATTTTGATTTCTTCTGGCCTGCGGGTTATGTGTCTCGGTAGGCACGCGCTGGTGAGGCCTACAGCACGTCAAAAAGGGGACCCCAGGCGCTGTTCTGTTTGGGAACACCCCTTTTTGACGTAGCGGAACCCAGCCACTCGCTTATACGTCTATGGTAAAAAGAAATAATTACACAGCCCTAATAATACCTTCGCATTTATAATGACGCACTAGCTAGGAGGACGCGTGGCAAATGGTTCCCTTCCAATGGTTCTATTTACACTTTTATCAGATTTCTTGCCTCAGATTCCAATTTCTGCTGACTTCCAACTTCCAGGCAACGTTTGGCAATCAAGTGTCACCTTGGAGATGTAGGCTTGCTCTATTATAGTGCTTGTTTGGCATTGTATAGGTGCATAACAAGTTGATGAACACATTCAGCATATTTCTAATCAGGCCCCCCACCATACTTTTACAGCCACATGGGGGCAGATTTCTTGCCCAACTGTGTGGCTGATTTGGAAATTTGCCTCAGATTTTTTGTTTTTGCGATTTCTGTTGACTTCCAGGCAACTGGCAACGTTTGGCCATCAAGTGTCACCTTGGAGATATAGGCTTGCTAAGTACATTTTTTTAAAAGGGTTTGCAAATACTTGTTAGATGCCTGCACCTTCTGTGTTCTGACTCCAAATGACCACGAGTGGGGCAGGGGCCCCATGAGTGCCCAAAACATAGTATATCAACCCATAATTTCAACCCCATCACCACCCTCTACTAAGCAGCCTCTACTACTCGCCACCACCGCCGCTGATATAACCCCACAAACTTCATAGATGTTGACAATAATATTAATGATGAGATTGGCGGCGGCATTACTATTACGGTAGGTATAGGAGGCTGCACACTACATTTTTAAGTAGAGGTGACGATTAGCAACCAAAATTGACAACCGCCCTCCACTAACATATAGATTAAATTAAATTTACGCAATATCAATACCCCACAACTTACAGTCACCTCGACCTAGTTATATTTAAGACATGTACAAATCACTATATTTAATGTTCTATCTATTAATTACTCACAATAAAAAAATTGTCAAGATTCATGGTACACCTAATGATTGAATTAATATAACTCGACAACCATTGGTCCTACAAACAAAAATGGTGCATTATATTGAAGCCAAGATGTTGCTCAACAATCCTATATGCCGATATATGGTGTAGGGCGACGGAAGGGTGTCTATTATGCTAAAGATAAGTACACACTGTCTGTACTTAGGGTCTGACCTAAGGAGATACTGCAAATTGCTGCCTGCTGTGAGTTTCTTTGACATCATTTACAGCAGCTAATATAACTTCATTTCCACCAACTAACTTAGATAAAAATAAAGATATCCTGGCAATATATATGCCATTTTCATTTCTGTTATCTACATAAGGAACAACACGACCAGCTCCACTCAACACAAATGACGTAAGAAGAAAAGGCGGTGGCAGGAGGAGGAGGATGATCTAGGTGACAGTACAGCAAACTACCGTATTCCAGAGGTGAGAGAGTACAGATATATATATGGATGCCCGCGCTGGCGGGTGCAGTTTACCCTGTGTTACTAACACGTTAGATAGAACAATAATTCTTAAACTCGAAATCTCAAATGTTAAAACTGTGTAACCCAGTTCTTCTTGCCGTTTATGCTTCTACAGTAAAAAAGTAACATCAAACCCTGGATTTGGCGTCAATTACTTCTTTCTTGCGGATATAAAACATTGACTTTACTGATTTCCCTCCAGATTGATTCGTCCATGCTAACAATTCAGATGGAGCATGCAACATGTAGTATTGGAATATTTTTCCCATGTCATTTCTACATCAGTGCATGCAAAATGTGCATTGTCGACAAGCAAAGTGTGAGTTTCGGGTGAGATGTTACGATGCAATTCAGATAACGCCATCCCCCATTTTCTCCACTGAAGCTTAGATCCTCCGTAGTATTTAGTCAAGACTGGTTCTGGCAAGAATTTTAATAATGGGACAGAATGAGTGTCGCTCTTTGGGACGTCATTCCATACAATCCGCTGGCTAGGACTGAAACTATTTGTCAACACAGTATGTTCGTGTTCCATGTTGTGTGCAATCACAAAACCATCATTGGGGATATTCTTTACAATATCAATGAATTCACCCAGAACCATATCCACATCAACTCCATGCTTGAATGCGTATTTAGTAGTGATACCATGGACTTCTAACGCCTTTGGGGCAATCTCTTTATATGTTCCATACGGTTTAATAAGGTATTGCTTCGATTCTAGACAGTCATCTTCATTCACTGAAAAGCTTCCAAGCAATCTCCACAGCACGACCAGTGCCATATCTGGATCGCTCATCATTGGCCAAATGATCCGGCAACCAATCATGTTGCTCAATAGTGATTAAAAGAATAATTCAGTTTACCCTAGGTAACTCCAACGGTTAGAAATTGTCCTCCTCCTCCATGGCATTTAAGAATGAATTGGCGATAAAACGTTAATGAATTGTGTACACTAAGGTAAAAATTTGCACAGTGTTAATAGTCACCTTTAGAAGTCGAAAAACCGGTTGATTAGCGAATTTTAGGCGAGGAATGCTGCGCAAAATAATGAGATGAGAGTGAGAGTAAGTTTGAGAGAGATGAAGAAGAAGAGGCAAAAAGAGAGAACAAAACCATCTAACAACTGGTGTTGTTGATCAGCTCCTCCTCATTGTTAAGCCTCCTTGTGTTTCTAATGCAATAGGGCTGAACAAGTGACGATCAAATTAGTATGAACGTACATGAAAAAATACAAGTTAGTGCTGAGGGCTCATCACAATATTAATCTTTAGCGTTAGGGCTCTTCAACAGCTAAATACGATCCTATTGGTCGTATTACTATAAGCATTGGATGAATGGTAGTGCTTATTTATGCGGCCGCTGCAATGCCGCGACAATAAAGAATATCATCAACACTTCATGCAATCCTCTCAATTTGCAATGTTAAAAAATAAATTGCTCGAGCGTGTGTACACAACTAAAACGATATAGATGGTTGTAATAGTTGCAATAATGTCCTGGTCATCGATGATAGTCTAAAGATATAATGGTTATCGTTTGTTGGTCAGTTTGACGCCGCATACTCATAATAGACGTATGATATGTACTACCAATAATCAATATTAGTGGTTGATGTGCATCTACATCACATTCACATATGCAATACTGCACTAAACCCTACAATTGTAAACTCAATATGATATACAATATCACCGATGGTATTAGATGATTTATGGCATTGGAGATGTGATATATATTCGATTTAGATTACAACAACAAAATGTATTGCATGCATAACAACAGCGGCCTCCCGTTCGACAACTCTCTAAACGGACAATACATCGACCAAGGAAGTATACGACAATGACAATCAACTTTGGATATACGAGAATGGATTCTACTACATATCTACTAGGTATGGTCGTATAGGGATAGTCCAATCCGAGAGAATGATAATGCACATATGATATGCACACAAAAACAAATATGAAAGATATTAGAGGAATGAGAGTATAGATAAAGATAGAGGTGATAATTGCATTAACTATAGATACGCCCTATATATCTAGTACTGAATCTCGTTACATCAATTATTGACATATACTACTTTCTTTCTAAAATACTCCTTTCCAATTGCTCTATATATTGCTTTATCAGTATATGATAGTTTTTGATATCTATCAGATGCTTCTTGTTGGACTCCAGTTTGGCCTTTTGTTCTGATTGTTTCTTTGCTTATTTTTTCATATACATTGGGTTCGAGTCTACTACTCTCTTGACGTCTGTTATACACTTTCAACCAATACTCCAAGAAATCATTTACAGTCTTGAATGTTTGATTGATATGATGCTCCTCACTAACTTCAAATCTAAAAACTTCATAGCCATAGGGAGTTGAGTAGTCCTTATTACTATTATTATTATTACTATTACTTAGCCGACAGTCATTCTCTTTTGTCATATAGTATCTAATTACATCAGTGTAGTAACAGTGCCATAAAGCAACATTCTTATCATTAATCGTCTCAAAGTCATGACGCCATACAGCAACATTACTTAGCAAATGTAACCCTTCAGATGACAACACCATCAATTTAGGATTTTATTGTTGTAACGCCATCCGTATCATTCTATGAGCATTGTCATATATTATACCATACACGGTGTATCTATTTTGATTTTGAACTTAATGAATGATACACTATATCTTGTAGTAGTAATACTGTGTATTCTTTACTTGATATATCCGCATGTGATATGCAGCATCAACGCTATCTCTAATACTTGATTGTTTCGAGAGAACAAATGTATGAGCAGCAAAGTTATATGTCTGGTATGGTCTATGGTAGCCATTCTTAGCCATTAAGGCCGGTCCATACACCTAACACGGGTACCGGGTAAACTGCTCCCGCCTACGCGGATTACTGTATATAGTACTTATATTGTCTCCACCGACGGCTTTAACAATCAGCCTCGTGACTATAACATCGTGATAATAATTTATAAAAGTTAATAGTAGGGTATCAAAAGGAGATGGCCCCCTGATGAGCCCCAACTAAGTTATACTCGGCCCCTCTACATTATAAGTTATTTTGTATTGCTAATGTAACTATGTGTAATAAACAAACCCGGCATTAGAAAAGGCTTCATGGTAGGAGAAGTGATCAATAACATCATCAACATCACTATAAAGCACCCAAAACTGCTCTGTGTTGCTTTAGAAGATAACACTGATCATTTTTTTTGTCTAGCTGCGGTATCTTTTCTAGGTCCCATTCGTTCCACTCGCCAATTTTCATTCATTCTAAATGCCATGAAGGAGGAGGACACAATTTCTAGCTTGTAGTTACCAAGGGACGGCCTATAACTGACAAAAATAGGATACCAGCAAAGCTGTATTGTTTTTTTCTAACCGTATTTATTATTTATGTTCATGTATAAGTAGAAAGGTCTTTGTCATTTTTAAACGATTCTCCTCACCCAACCAAAGATGGAAGCTTCCACTAAAAAAATGAAAGAAATGGGTAAAAATAAGAACTTTTGCCTAGACGATTCTTCCGAGCGAGAAGCAACCAAAAGATTAGCTCAAAGGGGTCAATGGCATACCCCCCCTCTACCAGTTTTTGCTACCGCTTGTGCTAATCCAGCCTCAACGGGCAATCTTCCCACTAACCCAGATGAATATGCCCGCATGTTGCAGGAGGCCTATAAAAGAGGAGCCGAGGCGGGCCGATCTGTCCAATGCAACAATCCCCCCACAGCTAAAGAAGGAGTGAAAATAGCAACAATACCATCATCTCCACTTATTCAGGTAAACGGGATCGATTATAGCTCCTCTGCTCCAGCAGTGGCGTCTTTAGGGTCGAAACTAGCCACTGTTGCTCATAGCAAGTCGATGCCTGATATGACAACCTTTCAGGCATCACATGTTAATGACGAAGAGGATAAACGGAAGAAAAGACTAGCAAGAAATAGGGCAAGTGCAAGATTGAGGAGACTGAAGAAAAAGAACTTGGTCGACTCTTACGAAGGAGAAGTTGGTATTCTAGAATCTTCCCTTTCAAAACTGCGTTCACATGTGTGGGGGTCTGAGATTATCGGCCATGATTCATTGATCGAGGCTTTATCAATGGAACGTGGGCAACAACCTCTGACTCCTGAAAATCGTAAAGGACTGGTGCAAGCAATCCTCACCCAGCAGAGAGATCAGGTGGCAAACTTGCTTGAGTGCCAATTAGAAAATTGGACACTCTGCACGCTAGCAAATAAGTCGGATAGTTTTGCAGGGTTAAATTGTAGCTATACCAAAACATTTTCAGTCAATGAGGTTGAAGTTTCTCAAATCACGACTGAACTCAAATCATCACTTCGCCTCACTTCGAAGCAAGTTTCACTCATAAATCAGTCCTCTATCGGATGTTCTCATGAGGTAAAAGATTTATTAACTGTTGACAGCTGCTTACAATCAATCCACATGAATGAATGGCTTCTTGATAAAGGTGTAGATGAAGTTGCTAAACTTTTTACAAGTATTTTAAATCCGACTCAACGCTCTAAGTTTCTCCTTTGGAGTGATCATAATGCTGAACCAATTGAAAATCTCGATTACGTGAGAATACAAGCAAGGAAGGATAGCGGACCACTGTTTGAGTTTGGTGTGGACGAGGGACTAGCAGATGGCGATTTGACAAAAATTTCAGAAAGTTGATAATGAGTAGAATGACCATCTCCACGCTAGATTGTTTATGGGCATTCCCTACCTATATTACGGTAGGCGAAGACATCTTTAAAATCAAATGTTTGTCTTGACTGGTCACGTCTCTTCAATTGTTCAACACTGTTATCTATGCGTGTCCTAGGAAAGCTATAGTTTCTAAAGCACGATAATAACTCATATTAAAATTTCAATCGAGTTCATCTAATAATAAAATACCCGTACTACAAGGCATGACATGAATTCTGGTGATTTGATCGCAGATATATAGCACTATCTTATTGGAGGAAAACCAGGTTATGAGCTCAATTTTCTCAACTGAAAATAGCCACCTGCCTTATGTATCGTACATTAAACATTATTGTAAATTCGATTTTCTTTAAAGATGGCCTCCAACAATGGCACATCCGCTGATGAGGAAGAGTGGCAAAGAAGTGATATTAAAGGCAGAAGTCGCTACCCAATTCATGATGCTTGTGAATTTGAGGATGCCGAGGCTCTTCGTAGACT
>Ga0214480_101129_pt1 | contig 12145 bp, 9 predicted proteins | sample M1_20Mar14CPVII9_3_FD_165042 | JGI IMG/M metagenome (GOLD analysis project Ga0214480, IMG submission 165042) | Marine eukaryotic communities from Monterey Bay, California, United States - M1_20Mar14CPVII9sort6BwellE17 | ecosystem: Environmental > Aquatic > Marine > Unclassified | place: USA...
TGATGTGTATTAGAATCGAATGATCCATCTAACCAAATATATAATGGACATCCTGTAGTAGAGTCACATGCTAGCTGTCCTTGAGGAATGTATGCCCACCACTTCATGTTTCTGCCATTACCATCTTTATATCTACCCGTCTCGAGTTTGCAAGTGTTTGGATTATCATTGCATAAAGTGTAGTCGTCACCGTAACAGAATCCAGCTTTAGATACGACGATTGCTAACAAAGTAGTAAGAGTGCTTTGCTTGAACATTATTAATCCAGGTTTTCTAATTGTTTGTTCTATCTATGATGTTTTATACTTGAATGATAGTTGCAATGGATAGTTATTTTGTGTTGTAAATTATTATGGGCTAGTATGAATTTGACACCATTCCAACATGTTGAAATGTTCTAACGCGGAACATCTGCTCCGTTAGATCCGCCAGATGATGGGGTTGGGCGAGTATACGACGAAACATCTTCTCAACAACATCAAAGAAGAGTATCCACTCACATAAATTTTAGGATACCTCTCAAACATGTGAGTTGAAAAAGATGTGAGTAGAGACAAAAGAGCAGCTTGACCCATGCATATATCAACCGCTTCCTAAAGTATTACTTATCTTATAACAATATCAACAACAAACAACAAATTGAGTATCACACAACATGTCGTCGTCATCTACGTTGTCCTCTTCCTCCTACACGGCAAAGTTAGCCAACAGCCGTCGTCATAACCGAACAACTGTTGATTTCAGCTTAATCAATATACTCCCTCGTGTCATCCAACCTAATGTTGACAAGTATGTACTTAGACCCCTGTCCATCATTACCTTCTTCATCATTTTGAACATATTGGTAATCACTTCACTACTTTTAGTACCCGGTATCATCTACTCAAAGTATATGGGTTGGCCAAGTATGTTCAACAAAAATTCAAAGAAGAAAGATGCCAATATCTCTATCGATATTGGTAGTGTCATGGCTGTAAAGACACTCTTCGCTAGGTCGCAAACCTATCTTCAGAACTGTGGAGGACCCGATTCTCTTGCTCCACAACTTATGAAGCAACTATCAATCCTTGGGCCTAATATCCCTGGAAGTGTTCTATTTCTATACACTTCCTTCTATGGAATCTTATCAAGGTTGAACTTCTATCTAGTCGGACGAGTATTCGCTGAACAGTTGTCAGAGCTGTTCCTATCAAACGTACTCAAGTTTGGTGTCGAGGTTGGCTTGCTTCAGCCTCGTGCATGCTGGTTGGACGATGTAGTTGATACTTTCGTCATGGAGAATGAAGACAAGCAGTGCAATGTTGTCATTTTAGGAGCAGGGTATGATAGTCGTTGTTACAGACTTGATAGTCTCAAGAATAACGAAAAGGTCAAGTTATATGAAATTGATGCTGCCGGTAGTCAGAGGAGTAAGAAGAATGTATTATATCATGCCAAGGTTGACTCAAGCAATGTTCAGTTTGTTGAATGTGACTTTGAGACTCAAGATTGGATGGATACTTTGTGCAACTCGTCTGACTTTGACAAGAGTCTACCGACATTGTTTGTCTGGGAGGGTGTATCATGTGAGTACTGCATATTTGCTGTCCCTTTTGTATACTTGGAGATTCAGCCTCAGTCCTCTCACTCTCTGCTCCTGCTCTCCCATTCTTACCACACAATCTTCATCACTAGACTATCTTGATATCGAGGTTGTGATTGACACTGTAGCAAAGATATCGGAGTGCGGGAAAGGATCATGTATTGGCTTTGACTATTATGACCTTGCTTGCTTGAATGCTACCATGACAAAGAGTAGTGATGATATGGTGAGTAGTTGCTGTTGTGTGGCAAAGATTCTCATCGCTTGTCGTTTGTATATTTTACCCTACTGACACATTGTGCTCCGCTTCCATTCTTCTACCTCGACAATAGGGGGAGAAACTCAAGTCTGGGATCGCAGATGTCTCCATGTTCGTGAATGAATTGCCTGTACCTGAAGAGCTTCAGATCAAGGATCATTTGCGCTGTGATGAATTGAAGAGGCGATACATCGCTCATTGCAATGGAGGGCGTTCCATTGGGTATCTTACCAAGTTTGGTGGGTTTCTACTCTTAGGGTCTAACAAGGAGTAGGTGGGGAGAGGAGAGGAGGAGAGTCTTTGTGAGCTAGCTAGAGTATGTTGTGATTGTTGTGTGGTATGGTGATATACGTTTGTGTTATACTTAATAATGTAGAATTGGGTAAAAGTCTAGTATCAGAGTCGTATTGCTATCATTCTAAGCCAAGTAGAGTGATTTCTGGGTAATCCTAAGTACACACATATATACTAGTTTACATTTCAAACCTCTTACATTTAGTCTCAAACATATCGTTAAAACCATCCCCACAACATCATCAATTACTCGTTATATAATCATTGTCAGTATTTCTTTTCCTAGCTACCAATTAAATAACCACAAATGGCACGTAGATATTAAATGATTCCGCCGATACGTCATTTTTTCCAACTTTGCGTGCTATTTGATCATATCTTATGCACATAACTTGGTCGAATAGACTACATTAATCGATTAATACAGGCATATATTGTCAGTTGCCGTCTAGGAAGGATATCTATTTGTGAACTACTGACTCGTCACCGTACCACAGTTTATCACTCGGTTGACGATCTTTGCTTGTCAACTCTGGTGACACAAGATTGCCAAGAGGTACCTCATCCCAGCAGAAATGAGTAACATCTTCCAGTGTTAGTGTGTCTGAGTGTGGTACAAAGTCTTTCATTCCTAGAGCGCTTTGAATTGGAGTGATACCATCCCCATCATGTTCGCTGCCGTCAGTTCCATTGGGAGAACAAAAGTTGTAGGACGCTCGTGCTGTAGCACTTGTTTTTCCTCTATATCCTATACCACCAACTGCTAATGCTCGTACCTTGCTACTTGCATCCATTACTTCACTGTTGACCCACTTTACTCCTCGGAAAGCAGGCCCGGGTGCATCGCCTTAGAGGAGAGATGGGAGAAGAAGAGATGATTGAGGGGTATGAAGGGAAGGTTAGCATATTTGTCATATCAGATATTACTCATTGCTTACCATGAGGAGTACCCAACGTTATCAAAGAGTGCACCAACTTATGTCCTTTATATCTTTCCCCACCATACTTCCTCGAGCTAAGATATGCTCGGCTAATCCATCCACCTGCGGAGTGACCGATCAATGCAACTCTTCCCTGTGGCTCTTTGCTACTTGGATAGTCTCCCTTTGGAGTCCAATTGGGTTGCTCTTCCAGTCCCCCAACTTGCCACATTGGATTGTTAAAGAAGTCAGAGTAACAATCTATTGCAGAGTATGAAAAGTTTGGTATTGAATCCTGAGGATCTCTCTTTCTCCTCAAACTTCTCTGATTTTTATACTCTGATATCTTCATGTCTAATTCCTCTGTGGTTACTCTTTCATAATCACTTAGACTACCCGATACTGCACTTAAATGTCGTACTGTATAATCGATCCTTTCTAATATAGGTGCCATACTTCGTCCACCTAAGCAAGGTAACCAGTGCCATCGTGGCATTGGGTCTACTACCGATGGAATACCCATGTTGGTAAGTATTGTGGCTAAATCTTTAAAGTCTTTCAGTTTACCCTAGGTAACTCCAACAGCTTTTTATTGTGTTCCTCCTTCGTGTCAATTAAGAATGAATAGTGAAAATTGGCGAGTAGAACGGATGGGACTATAAGATACCGCAACAAAATAAAAAAATGTTTCGGGGCTCATCAAGGGGCTCATCACTCAACTACACTACCATCATTCCCCCATCAATCAAACTATAGGTAATAAAACTTATCTTCAATAATAATAATAATGTAACCCTTGGCGTTGGGTGAGGCTCTTCGGGCTCATCAAGATGATATACAGCCTTTTGTAATAACATAAGCAACTGGCTGTTACCGCAATTGAAGAGCCCTACATGTGATCAGCCCTACCGTGTACCAATAATAATAATAACAATGCTCGCTCTTCATAATCATACATATTTTGCAATAGTGGCTCTGCCATACTTGTTTCTCATCAAAGATAAGTTTATTTGATGAGCCTTGCAATAATAAGATCAAACATAATTAATCTTTTAGTCATAAATCATAAATGAATTATCTATATATCGACCAGTTTATTGCAATAGAATATAGAAGTAACGGCTATATTAGTTCCTCCATTGGTCGCAAGATACTTATCTGTCAATAATGTCCAAGGTGTACCGTTATGTACCTGTACCTCGCTTCACTGGTGTGAACAAGTCTCTACATTTTGGACTGAAGTGGTCGGACGAAGAAGTGGATAGACTTACTAGTTCATTCAACAAGAAGGGGTTAATGAGTAGAGAAGATTATAATGATCTGTGCAGCTCGATTGAAAGGATACATGGGTATCTTCAGAAGACTGCCAAGTCCAATAACATCAAGAAGTACGCCAGTGGGTTGGAGAAGCTTCTAAATGGTGGTCGAATAACAAATGATCAAGCAAAGGCTTACAAGAAACAGTATAATATTGGGTAAGGTTGGTTTGTACATCTATCATTCTTCTTGTATTCAATCTTCTCACAAACAAAGTTTATCTTTACTTGGTTCTCATATCTCACAGATTGAATGAAGAAGACGCCAAGGCCAAAGTTTGGTATGATCTGAAGCACCCGACACCAATCAGACGGAACCGTCCAGGTGAATCTAAGCGGTCAAGACGTGCTCGAGCTGAGAAGAAGAAGGCAAGAGAAGAGATGATACAACGAGAAGAGGAAAGGAGAGAACAAGCCAGACTTGCTATCATTGGTATGAAATCTTCGCCCAGTTCATCACCTCCAAGTAAGTGTTATCGACTTGGCAAACGCAATCAAAAGTATGTGGTCATCCATAATCCTGTAAAGAGTACACCTCGTACACATAACTACCGCAGAAAAGCTAAAGTTGCCAAGCAGAAAGTTATTAATCACTACAAGAACAAAGCGTCCCCAGGTGTAGGTCGTGAGTCATCTCTCAATCAACCTACTAACTCGAGCACAAGAAGATCACTCAAGTTCAAGAGGCGTTTATACAGGAAGATGTACCAGAAAAAAAAAGCTGTACATCCGGCTCCTATGGTTAGATATGAAGAGTCCAGGCGTGAGGAGATTCGCTTTGATGAAACTGATGCTGATTGGGGTGTTTTGAATGAGTTTATAGCAATTGCAAAGCGGGAGGCCGTGGAATTAGAATTGATGGTGACAAAGGAGAGAGAAGATGAAGACGAAACACCTTCTGATAAGTTTGATCCAGTGAAGGCAGCCCATGATTTTCTCGCGGTAAATGGAATAGCTGCTGAGACTTCAGTTGACCGTGTTGAGCAAGTTCAATCGCAACATTATAGAAGACCTGTACATCCAGCTACGTTAACGACAGGTCTTTGTTATATTGTTGCTTTTATTGGGGCTTCCAATATCAAGTCCAAGAGGAGAATCAAGAACATGAGACGTAGAATGTTCCTCAATATCAAGATTCGACCACAACGTAGTAGGCTTGCTATAACAAGTTATTACACAGCCAAGGTTGAGGATATACTCAGCAAGTACATGTACAACCAAAGACTTCGAGTTGAATCTGCATTGGAAGAGCGAGTAAGAAGTGATGGGGAGAATGTTGGAGATGATACTCTCGATACTCTCTCGTGTACAAGCAGTTCATCTAATACAGAAGACTCTAATGATGAGATCGATGCAATAGACTCGAAAGTATCAAGCTCTGGTTGTGATAATGACTCAAAGAAGAAGACCGCCCCTAATCAAGAAGAACAAGCAGCTCCTATGTCTGCGAATATTGATCTTTCCATACCGGGTGCTTTTACACAATATTTACATTGCAATAGCAAGAGATGCTGCAGCGACGCTGGATGTTCAAATTTTGGTCGCACCAATCATGAGATCGATACACTCGATACTCTCTCAAGCAGTAGTTCATCTGGTGAGGAGTCGATGTTAGAAGGTATGAAAGATGACAAGTCTGGCGCTGATACTAATACAGGTGAGTACCAGGCCAATGTTTAGGCTGTAAGTGATATTACAAACTCGTATCTTGAGTTGTCTCACTTTGTACCGTTTATTATCTTGATATCCAATGTAGGGATTGAGGAAGAATTGAGTAGTGATACTCAAAAAGACACGAATGGTGGTGGTAGGGATGATAAAAGTGGATCTTCTGTGGATGATACTGAGGGTGATTTCACCTATACAGCAACTCCTACATCTATTATTGATGATCTATCCATACCAGGTGCTTTTGCACAACATTCAAAATGCAGTAACAAGAGATGCAATGATACTGAATGTTCCAACTATCGTGATATATGTGAGTCCACCTATGTGTACTTTCGTCACTTAGCTTGTTTACTGATCTCTTTGCCCTTTTCTCTCATTATATGGTATAGGTGATGCTTTGATGATTGGAGGGGGTACAGGCAAAAGGTCTCGTCGCAGTAAGTATGCAAGCTCCTATGATGGCAAGTCGCCTGAAGAGATACAGAAGGTAAAGAAGGCACGTAAAGCTGCATTAGAAAAGGCCAGGAAAATGAATCAAAGCCAACAAAAGGCTGATGAAGAAAAGGAGAAGGCCAAAGCTCGAATGAATAAACCTCGAAATAAAGAGAATGATAGAATCCGAAAGAAGACTGCTCAAGCAAAGGCTAAGGATAGAGCCCGAAAGGATAATCCGCATACAAGAAAGAAGAATAGGCAGCAGATGCGTAATACACGAGCTCGATCGAAGCAGAAGCGGGAGGATATGTCTTGTTCCTTTGAGAAGACTAAAGTGTGGGAGGTACCAGGAAAAGATTATTACAATGATGTTGACTTTGAAAGCAATCCAGAAGTAGCGGTGCAACTTTGGTATGACAACAATGGAACATGGTTGTTGAGAGAATCAAAGTGGTTGATTGCGTACTTGCATTTAGACGACATGATGTCGAAGTTGAAGGATTCATGTGATGGTGACGAAGGGGAAGACAACGATTATAGGAGCGAGAGTGTAAAAGATGACTGGGAAATATCTCGACCAGTTCTTACTAAGTTACTTACTAAAGTTATTAGGAGTCGATGTACATTGATCGAGGGTGTTCATTCAGTGTTTGATAAAGAGGAATGGGCCGCTCAGAGGAATTGGCAAGAAGACAAGTGTATAGAAGATTCCGAGATGGCTGCATTGAGGTGGCTTGACAATCCCGAGAGCAATATCGATGTTAACTTGATTGAGGATGTTATAATCCCTTTGAACATTGATAAAGCTTGGGCTGATAGTTTGGTGGGGAGATTGAAAATGAAAGTGCCCAACCATGGTGCCGTTGTCTTGAACAGCATCGATGATAGCATCGATAGTAAAAAAAGTGGTGAGAGGTATATTTGCAAGTTTGTTGGTGACGACGATGATGACGGTGACTGTCCAAAGACATGTGAGAGTATCGAGAAATGTCATTGTAACAGGAAGTGCTTTATCCGATTAACGTATGAGAAAGTCAAGGAGTATGTTGACAAGGATCAGCCTTCGTTCAAGGATCTTGACCTTCCTGATTTTCCAAAGGAGTGTCCACCGAGCTGCACCCCGGTAGTTGATGAGGCTTGGGCTAAAAAACTAATAAGATTGAAGCTACAAGTGCCGGAGTATTGGTGGGTAGATGATGACACGAAAGAGCACTTCAAAGGTAACAAGCTATGGGAGTGTGAAATCGCATCTATCAAGCTCGATGACGAGGAAGAGAGGTATTTCAACCTCAAATGTCTGAATGATCCTGATGACTTACGGCAAAAAAAACGCTATCCCATGGCATACATTGATGTCAAGAAATATGTTGATAAGAAAGATCCAACGTACCCGTCGTTTGAGGCCGTCCTACCCCCTTTTCAACGAGATGCTACCCCATTTGTTGACTGGGAGCATGTGGATCTACTCGATCGTACAAGTCAGGATTTGATGGAGGTAGAGGAGTGTGATTCCGAGATCAAGGGTATCCTTCGAAAATACTGCATTGATAGGATAATGCAGATCCAAGAGCGTCAGCAAAGTGACACCAGAGAAGCAACACGAGCTAGGGACAAAATTTCTCAAGGCCCAGGGCAGAGGAGGCTTGTCTTGGGGGAAGATGACATTTGGTGAATCGATCGATGCGCCACTTTTCACTTGTGCAAGCTGTGGCCTTCGAGACTTCGATTGTGACGGGCGTCAATATCAATATGTTGACCTGAATAAACTGGACATACTCAAGTTGGATAATGAGAAATGGGGAGAGCATGTAGATAGAATGCAGAGAGATGATGGAGATCCTCTGTATTTACCAGTGGATAAGGATGGCAACACGGAGAAATTCAAGACATCCAATGCCTATTCAATATGGCCACAAGACGAAGATCTGATCAAAGACTTGAACCAGGGTAGTCGCAACTATAAAGATTGTTTGCTCGAGGATGTCCCTTGTGGTGAGAGTTGCCCTCCAGAATGTCCTTTTTATCATGGCAAGCGATTGAAATACTTTCATTTACACCCTGAATTTGTTGAAGAGTATAATGAAGAGGATGATGGCAAGATTGGATTTAAAGTCATGTTATGTGGCGATTGTCATAGAAGTGTTACTAAGAAAAATGAAAAGACGGGCGATCCCGAGCCAGAGATTCCAGGGTTATCAATAGCAAGTGGTGTTGACTTCGGTAACTTTAGACGAGTGGGCTTAACACCCTTGACATTACGGGAGCGTAATATCATATCTAAAGTCAGACACTACATCAATGTAATAAAAATTGAGGCCGTTAGGGGCACCAACGCCCATTCATCTATAAAAGGTTGTGGTATCATGTTCGACCATGATAGTCCACAGGTTGTAAAGGAGTTGTTGACTCCGGAGAGTATAAATGGCGATGTTCAGCTCCAGTTTGTTAACCACAAAGGAGAATATGATCGATTGATTGCGCGGGTTACCAAGGGTGCCAATGTATCTGGTCGTGCACATGTCATTTATCAATGGCTAGGCGTGTTGGGGCGTATTAGCAAATGGTACAAAGGTGACAAAGAATTGCAAAAGTTACCTCCCTTTAATGAGTTCAAGCAGACTATGGATGACTGTAATAAAGCACTTGTTGCACAAGCGGAGTTGATTGAAGATGAGGAACTCGAGAAGCAAGTCGATATCGCAAGAGATGATTACGCAAGTGTTCGTGGTACGACAACTTCCAATATTGTGCAACTGGATTGTGATGAAAATGAATTGGAAGTTTGTGACTTTCCCATGAGATGTGTGAATGTTACTGATTCAAATAAGACACCTCATGATAATCGTGCGGATCTTGATCACGGTTTTTTGCTTTCGTGTGCAGGCACGTTGGGGATTGACGAAGATCAACAAGCTGGTATAGCGGAGAGTAATGCAAAATATGAAGAAGCGGCGATTAAGAAGAAACTGACTAAATCATTCAGAGAGGAGATGCCGTATAATGAGTTTATGACCGGTGATGAGGGTCTACTCAAGGCTTATCCAAATGTATTCTTGTTTGGGACTGCATACGACCCACATCATGAAGCACCTCGTTTGACTACCAAGCAGCGGCATCATCTCCTTATGCAATTCACTTGTTCAGCCGCATCGTGTGTGCCTCTTATATTCCATCTTTTTGATCAAATGCAAAGGCATGAGGTTCTCAGATCAGTGCACGCCAAGACACAAGATAAGAGTAAATGGAACGCGTTCGTCGAGCTATACACATCCCCTGAATTCCAATCCAAGCTGCAACAGGCATCGGCTGACCCACATAGTTCAGTGGGAAGGGAGGTGATGAGGGTGTTAACTCCAATGCTTGCGGGTGCTGGCAAGTCTGTGACATTTGGTGCGATAGAGAGGGACCGGAGCAAAGGTGAAATCATGGCTCTGGGTCGAAGATTTGGTTGTGCTCCAACATTCCTCACATTTGCTATCGATGATGTGAATAATATGTCTTCGATTCGACTCACTACCCCCGGATCAGGTAACACTAAATTCCCAAGCCAGGTGTCGGGTGAGATTTACGAGGCGCTGAGGAATGGCTATAATGTAGAGGGGAGTATCTCTATACCCAAGACGTACCTTGAAAGGCTCACACGGCTTACTGAGAATCCGGTTGGGGCTGCATTGATTTACAAGAGTTTCGTTAATGATGTGATGACGATACTCATTGGTGGAAAGAGTCAATCCTCTCGTAGGACGTCATTTGTGTCGTGTGACAGAGATGGTATTGGAATCACTGGCAATAATATAGCTTACTTCGGAAAGACCGAAACGACCGGCAGAGGATCTCTTCACTTCCATGTTGTGTTGTGGGGAAGTATTTCTCCGGACTTCCTCGAGCTGATTTCGGACATGCCTGAGCTTTGCAAACGAGTTGGATCAATTTTGGAGTCCATGTATTCCGCCTCTCTTACCAAAGAGAAGCACGTGGCTGACTTGGCAACCAAGGAGGCAGACAAGCTTTGTTCATATCAAGATGACACCAAGCCTACCAGAAGAACCATGACACCACAGGCTATGCAGATATCTCCCGATCCTTTAGACATGTCCAAGTTCGAGGATCATGTATGCACAACAGTTTGTCAGCGTAACGGTATTCATCAGCATACATTTACATGTCTTAAGGGTGCAATGGGAAATTGCAGTTGTAGGCTCTGCAAGCCAAGTGGGAAGAGGAAGGGGACACTTCCTGTTATTCTCGAGGAAGATGAAGACAACGAAGACGATAAATATGCTTATAAGAAACCACCATCAGAAACTATAACTCCACTTCACAAACTGGACGGAGAAAGGCCGTCGAGTAAGAATCTGTTTCCCATATCATCATCAGATCCACGAACAATCGTTTGGGAGATGAAAAGACCTGGAGATGATAAACTGAAACCCCTTCCAGAGGACGATGTGACGAGAGAAGACATCCTTCAAAAGTTGTACCAACAAATGATGTCTCAATCATTCGATGATAGGGTACTTTATGATCCACCCAAGGATGGGAATTGCCTCTTTCGTGCATTACTGAAGGGCTTGGAAAGGGTGATGCCTGATGTAGCCGAGGGAATGACAACAAAAGCATTGCGTAATGAGCTGGTGAGGCAACTTGAAATACATAAAGACGAAGTTGTCAAGGCAAAAGTTGACTCGGTTGATCCCAACTTTGAAGATCTAGCACAAGCTGGTCTTATTGCCTTGAAAGATCTAGCACAAGATCAGAGGAATGCAAGGGATATTGCAACCAAACCTGATAAGAAGAAAATGAAGAAGAAGAATATACCGAAGGATAAAGAGTTTGACATCCGAGGATATTATAAAGAGATGCGTGATGATACCCCGTTCAAATGTAAGGAAGGAGGGTGTTTAGAGTATTATCTGTTTGCCAAGAAGTATGGTGTGAATGTAGCAATACACAGCGACTTTCTCTCGCAAGTATATGAACAAGTACAAATCATCAAAAATGCAATTGATGCTCCTGGAAAAAAAAATATTCGTAGTGGGTGGTCGTCAGATGAAATCGAGTTGTTGATAATGAGGATGGGCGATTATGATGCCGTTGTACAAGAGATGAGATCAAGGCGGGAAGCTTCTGCTACTGGTGACAGATCGTTTGATACAGACGCTGATAACATTGCCCTCCAATATGGTGTTTTCATCGGTGATGATAGACCCACTGTACACTTGTCTTATGATGGCAAGCACTATAAACTACTTCGATACGATTGGCCTTGGGGGAGACAGATTGATGCGCAAACGAATTTTGATGAGTTTAGAGAGGACCACACAACATGGGTGGATAGTCAAGTTGATTCATACGACTTTGTGCGTGACAAGAATAACCTATTCCATAACCTCATGCAAGGATTGGTGATCGTACGTAGTAATAAACCGTCCAATCCAATCATATCTTCTCAGCTTACCCTTCGAGGTTTAAAACGCGACTTGATGAACTATCTAAAACAAAATCCGCATCAATCATTCATGTCATCCAATAAAAATGGTGTTTCAACATTGGAGAATGAAGTCACTCGACGTTTGAGTACTGTTGGTGATAGGACGTTTCAGCAAAGTGTTGATTCCCAATCTGCGATTGAGCATTATGCCAATCTTATTCAACACGACAGACTTGG
>Ga0214480_101131_pt1 | contig 12138 bp, 2 predicted proteins | sample M1_20Mar14CPVII9_3_FD_165042 | JGI IMG/M metagenome (GOLD analysis project Ga0214480, IMG submission 165042) | Marine eukaryotic communities from Monterey Bay, California, United States - M1_20Mar14CPVII9sort6BwellE17 | ecosystem: Environmental > Aquatic > Marine > Unclassified | place: USA...
ATATGGGATCACCAATGGGCGGAGTAGCCTCCACCACAAACAACCCCCTCTCTTCGGCATTGAATACACCATCTGATATTGACATATTATTAGAAAATTCAACCTGTGAAAGATTTGTATTACGTTGTGTGGAGAATGAATTACCACCAAATTTAATACATTGTTTACGATTATTACGAGTATTGGAATTGCAGCATGATCATAATTATAATTTGCAATTGAAACAGCTGGAGAAGGCTGAAGGTGGGGTTGAAGATGGGGAACAAGAAGATGAAAAGGAAGAGAGGGTAGTATTAAAGCCTGGACCAGTATCAACCAATGCATCCAAGAAAGTATCCCAACTATTATGTTTACTGTGTTCTGATGGGTCAAGTGTTGGTGAACAATTACGTCCACATTTATTTGGTTTATTAGCACTATCAGGCGCGTCATATCCAGCCTCGGGTGTACACATAGCCAGTGCGGCAAGTAATGTCATACGATCATTCTCAGCAAACTGTTTAAGCCCAAGCTTAGTTTGGTTTCTACATGATCGTAAAATGATTGTACACATGACTGATGATATTAAGGAATTATGTTGTATGACTAGTCCACCACCTGGTACGTCGTCATCTACATCTCAATCATCATCTAATAATAATAATAATAATAATCGATGCCTATACGGTAATAAGGCTGAATCATCCGGATTATGGGTAATAGCACTTCAAACGGTCGTATACCTAGTGGCAAATTCATGTCATTATCAATGTATTGAATTATTAAAAGATTACGATTCAGCAGGTGGGTATCATGTATTAGCGTATGCTATTGCAAATTCAAGTTTAAAGTATGTTAGTAAGTTATTAGAATTGGTACCAGTATTGGTATGTTGTAAAATCGCCGGTGCTAGTAGTGCTAAGAGTGCGTTGGAGGCACAATTGTCACAAATTGAAGGAGGTGATAATGATGACGATGGTGACTTGAATGATTTATCAGAGGAGAATAACATACCACCAAATGTTGTTATTGATGTAGCCGAGTCAAAAGTGGCCATGAATACGAATGCATTTGAAATTATGGATGATTTAATGATGCGTTCTATAACATTACTTGCTTCATATAAAGATGATCATGATGGTGACCGGCCATCATTTGATTCAACTGAGATTACTGAAATGACTGATTATAGTGTTAGATATGCTTGGGAGAAGTTACTAAAAGATGGAAAATCTGATCCAACGACAGAAGATGGTGCAACGGGTGTAGATTTAACACATGATCTCCTAGTCACTACACTTCAACTATATTCCGATCATGCCAAGAACTTTGATCTAATTGAAAGTGAATATCACATGTTATCACATTACATACTGGCATTTCCAACATTCTCTGATGTTAGTGTGAAGGTACTTACATTGAAGTTATTAGAATATGTATGCACGGGATTAGCCGGTGCTAATTCTGTCATGCCATTGAGGGTTGTTACTGAAATATTTGTTAGCGAGATTAAATTCTTATTGGGAATTGCCGCCGCATCATCGTCGTCATCCGAAGTTAATGAAGGGAACATTCAAGCTGCATTAGAATTGGCTGGACAGGATTTACAAATGTTACTTGATACACTCATGAAGTTATTGGAATTCGATGAGAATGTTAGTCATGTCATGTTGGATTGTGGACTGCTTGGGTCGAAGATTGATGATGTGTTAAACCTTATTAAGGCATCTGTTGCGAAAAAGAGAGGGCCGAATAACGAGGATAATAATGATGGAGGTCCATCAACAACAGACGACATACAAACAGTTATACCCACCCCGTCAGTTTCCACAAAAATGGACAGTATCTATGAGTGTTTCTGCCGTATACTCAAGCTTGTAGCCCGACAGCCGGGGGCTCGCGCTGTTGGTGAAGAAAATGGGATAACAAAGGCATTCTCCTCTTCATCAAAAGCAGCTCCACGTGATAGCAGTTTGTCATCACTCCTTACCATGGGAATCTTACACCTCGGTGATTCAGCGGCACAGGCAGCACTAGATGTGTTTGAGGCAATGATGGCCAAGAATCATGATGATATGTTACGCCAGGATATGGTTTGTTTGCTTGGTATTGTGGACAAATTTGCCCCAGAGATGGGGGATGCTGATAAAATGACTGATCCCCAATTCATCAATAGACAAACGTCTATACTCGACATGATTAAATCCATCCTCCCGGCGAATCTACCAGCACAGGATGTATTTCGTACTGTTGGGGGATTTGAATGTATCGTGCGTCTCTTCTTTCGACTTGAAGGTATTGTGCAACCTTACATCGACGGCGATGATATAGAAGAAAAGGAATCAAAAGCTGCAGTTGCCACGGCAACAATGAAGCTACTTGAATCGGCATTCGCCTTACTTGCTACTGCCACGGATCCAAATGCAAAGAATTTGAAACAGCTGGGAGACTTATCCACGCCTCCCTTTGCATTTGATCTTCTCATTGATGATGCAGATATACCGTCATCATCACCATGTCCACCTTCCATCACAAACTTGTTGTATCTGAGAAATTATGGATTTTACATTGAATTTGCTAATGCCATATCAGGTACAGGGATCTTATCTAATATTACATATGCACGGAAAGTTATGAATTTGGCGTTGGAACTTATCCACCCAAAGTTGGCTCTGTCCTCCGAGGGTGGTGGCGGAAGCAAGCGTTCTTCTTCCAATTCTGATAAAAATTCTGGAGAGAATATCGTTTCCATCCGTAATGCCGATGCGACTCGATTAGTGTTGGGATTAACGACTCAGCTTCCTGGGAGAGATGCATCAAAAGTTCTCGCCAAGAATGCCTTTGATGAGCTTCTTCGTTTATGTTCCAATGATATGGCAGGATCATCCCTGGCTCGCTTAGCATCATCTGGGTTGTGCACAAGTCTAACTTCTCAGCATGAATTTGCATCCATGCTCGAGGATCGATCACACTTTTTATATTCCAGATTTGTTTTATTACTGAGGCGGATTGCAGCATTTAGCATGACTTATAATGACTTTGTATCGTTATTACGATGTGTGGCCGGGCCTATACTTTTGGCCGATCAGGAAGATATCGTCGACGCTGACACTAGCAATACGGGAACACAACAGAATAAACGTATCCGACTGGCGGTAATTTCCTCGTCTGTTCAGAATAAAAAGACAACATCGATAACCAAAACGGAAGCATGGCAAACGCGTGAAACCGGATTTTGTAATCGATTAGAGACGTTATCAGTAATTGCCGAAAGAGGTGATAGAGTAGCTCGGTGTGAAGTGGGTGGAGACTCATTAAATTCCATAGCCATGTACATGCAGAAGGTACCATTAGAGGAGAGAATATACAACTTAGCTGAGCAGGGAAGACTGAAGTTCCTAGAGGTAGAGAGTGTAGATGCTTCCGCGAAAGCCATGGGAGCTGTATCAGCCCCTCAGAGTGGCCGAGGCGCAGATAGTGTCGCCGTTTGGAGTCCACTGGTCAGCACAGGATTTTCATATTGTGTTTGGATGAGACAGCACCACCCAGTCAAGGATGGGTCACAAAGTAGCTTGTTTGTCTTTGACATTTCAAGTCCTCCATCATCAGACACGTCGGGCTCGTTCCCATATGGCAGCGGTGGACATGAGTTCTTCTCGTTTTGGTACGACATTCCACATCAAAGATTTTGTGTCTTGTCCTCATCAAATAGCAGGGGAGAACCGACATGTTTCCCAGTATCACCTCTACCTGCTGGTGTATGGCATCATATACAACTGACATATCAGGCTCCAAAACGCTCCATGCTTGGACGTAAGGCAGTTATCACGCTTTACATTGACGGGAGACCAGTCGAGTCAGATGCCAAGGTTGAGGCATTCAATCTTCCACCAACGGCAAGAGTTCATATTGGTGTTCCAAATCCAGTCTTAGCCAGCAGTGGTATCGTGCGGGGATCTCTCCCACTTTGGGATTTAGGACCCACATTATTAGTATCATCAGTCCTAGGCTTGCGAGATGCTACGGCAATGTATACGGCAGGACCTGAATTTCCAGGATTGTTCTGGGGAGATAGACCACAGCGATTGTCTCTCGCAGCCGCGGCAACTGCTGCCTTCGTTATGCTTGCCGAAAATGGTGAGAAAGGAAGCGTTGCTGGTGCACTTCGACGTCGCAAGGTACCCAGTATGGAGGCTGTTGGTCACGTCATGCGTGAAAGAGGCTTTGGGGGAGGTCCCATTGCCGGTCCTGAGTCTGATTCTCTATCAGCCGTAGGATTGCTTTGTAAAATATCACCAGATAATGTCATCTTTGGGTTTCGAGCTTGTTCTTCATCAAGTGAGGGTACTAGGAAGTCAAGGAACAAAGGCCGACAGAACTTCTCCCGTCGTCTCATCAATGTTTCAAGAATTAGTACAAGTGGATCTGCCTCCACAGATGCAATGGTGTACGGATACTCAAGTATAATTTCTCCCAACTGCTTTGCTGATAATGTGCAATGGATTGGAGGGCCAAATATTCTAATGCCAATAGTGAATGCAGCTCAGTCATCATCAAGCCTTGCACTGTCACTTCGTATGATTAGAGAGAGTGTTAGGAGACATCCACCTAATTTAGAAATGTTACAGGCTGGTGGTGGATACCGTATGCTTGCCTTACTCTTGAGACAAAAGCGTATTATGGATGTCAATGTTCTTGACCAGTGCTTTGCATTTGCTGTGCATGGATTTGTACCCGGCTTTCAAGAGAAGGAATCGTCAAAGAAGAGCTCCAAGAGTGATAGTAGTTCTGGTCCCTTATCAAAGGTAGCAACTCATCGATGGGTCTTTGCTGATTTAGATGCCATGAAGTATTTACTACTTAACCACCAAGTATGGGATCTCAACGGCGCAGGGCCAGAACTACCGTTACGTCTCTTGACATACTTTAATGGTCTGGTTGTCGCACATTCAACCCATGCCGCCTTCAACTCAAGACGGCTGCACTTACTTGGAATTATCCGATGGACACTTCATCTTATGCTCGAGGCCACTGAGTTATTTGCAGAGGGGGCGTCTGCTGCTATGATGGGGGAAGAGGATTCTCAAGACAAACTAACTCGAACAACTCCCGATGCTTCTGCATCAGCTGCTCTTAAAAATGGTTGGTTTGTGAAGCCCCCAATGGTATCAAGAATTGCATCTGGCTGTGATCCAGGAAATGATATGCTTCTTAGTTGCAAGACACTACTACGTCGAGTATTAACCTTCATGTTGACTCCAGGCGACCTTGAGGCTATTGCAGGAGCAGCTATATATACAGTGTCAATCACTGGAGGAAGCACACAGGAAACGGGTCCAGATGCGCTCCAAAATATGCAAATGCCACAAGGCTCGGTTGATGTCGGGCAAGAGAAACTTGCACCTGGTGCTGTTGCTAGAGTATATCTCCTTCGTCTTCTTGAGGAGTTGGTAGTAGATGGCGTTAACGAAATTGTCACAGACGATGCAAAGGGTTCACATGATCCTGAAGGTCCTTCCGAATCAAATGTTGAACCGCATTCGGGTGGCGGATCTAATACTGGTCAATCTTATATGGGAACAACCGGGTCACGTAAGAAGAATGATCATCGCGCTCAAGCTCCAGACACTTCTCATCACCCAAAACACCAAGAAGCACAGATATTCCTCTCTGCTTTTGCTGGTATTCTAACTCCTGTTTGGTTTGCTTGTATCTTGGAAGGATGCAGAGAAGAAGCGTCAGCATCGGCAGTTCTACGCCTAATGATACTCATGATACAAAACTCTCGCAAGTTTGCCATTTCCTTTGAGGAAGCCGGGGGATTTGCACCACTAGTTTTGAGCATACCCAAGTTTTCCACATGCCCCAGCATCATTCTATCAATGCTCAGTCACTTACTACATGCGCCCATTCTACATTTACCGTGCTTTGCAACACTTGATTCTAAGCAACTTTGCGATGTGTTTGACGCAGAGAGTGATGCAGCTGATTTGATTCAAGATGCACGAGAAAATCAACGTGTACATTCTGATCCTTCATGTGGCATATTTGCTCTACTTGCCGAGTGCCTTGGACGTAATATTCAGTTGGCTTCATTTGACAATGAGATGGGAAGAAAAGCTCGCAATACCAATGAGGCTGTGCTGCAACTGTTGAGTCATAGGCATGCATTTTCTCCTTCATTTCAAAACTTCTGTCGTACACCCGACTTCTTAGAGCCACTGGCACAAGCTCTTTGCTTAGTGCACGATGAAAAGCTGTCGAAGATGCAGAATCCAGCATTTGGAGAGATTCCATCGGCGCCTAAGGACGATGGCACTAGTGCTACACACCCTGAGTCTAGCGGCGGCGGAACAATGTCAAGACACGCATCTAGTGATTCTCTAGCAGAGGACTTTGTTGCTTGGCCATCCGATAAAAAGGGAGGTGACCGCCGTGGTGGCTTTGCTCGTCGAGGCAGTTTATCGAACATCAATGTTGCTGCTACACCGACAGAACGGTTTGTAGGAAAAGCTGATGAAGATGAAGGAAGTGGTATAGGCATGGTACAACTTTTACACCTAGTTTTGTCACATGCTGTATTGCAAGGACCACTTGCAGCACCACTTGTCAGTGCGCTGTTTCGATCATTTCCAATACATGCATCACCTGATCAAGTAGAAGCATTCCATCTAGTTTTAATCGAACATTGTCGTTCTGTAGTAGAGGACGTACTCCAGAGGGGCGAGCCAATCGCTATTGCAAATTGTATCGGGGTTAGCTCAGTCTTACTTGACAGATTGATGGCAGGATTCTTCACATCCGAGCCAGTTCTCGAAGCAGTCAGTATTGTAATGCTAACATTGAATAGTCTCACAGCAAGTGGAACGTATGCATCTAGAACTTTGGTTAATGTCGATCAAAACTTGTTGGTGGCTGACACTGCTCATATAGCTCGTCTTACATGTTTGGCAGCAATACAACGCAGCCGACCTATGGGGGCATACGACGAAGGGGATGATGATTTAAAGTTAGCTGTTTTAACAAAAGTTGGAGAATGTATGAGGCAACTTCTTCTCGTTCCATCAAATCTACTTGGTGGTCAAGGAACGGCGGGGACAATGAGAAAGCAAGGTGGATACCCCACACCAACACCCAACAGTAGATTCTTTGCTTTGTGGCAGTCAGCCAGTCTTTCTAGGTGCTGTCCATCTTCAATGTCTTGCACATACCCCGATCTTACCATAATCGAAGAGCCGGATAGAGCGTTTGTTGTTACCCTCATGGCTGACATACATAGCATGCTACTTGACAAGAGAAGGGACATCCGAGAGCAAGCAGTTGTTGTAGTTGTATCCCTTCTACAAAGAAGACGAGGTATTATGAGTGAATTATTGATCACAGATATTCCTCGTGGTGATCATCGTATGGAAACAGTCGACTTGATGAATCGAGGAGGATTTGGTGCGTTACTTGTTGCGCATGAGGCTACCACCATTGCTGAAAATGTTGGTTCAGGACCATCCCACAAGAAAGTTCAGTCGAATCCTGGACCTGGAAAGATGAAGTATGTGTCCTTCTTTGAGTGGCTAGAACGCAATCAAGAACAGGTCGCTGCAGTCTTTCATGGAATTCATGTTCAAGCTTCACGTATGGCCATGACAACTCATGTTGGAGCAGCTACACCCGAAGAGGCCATTGAAAATGAGCAGAAAGTCATGCTTCTCAAGCTAACGTCACAAGATTCATCTGATCGAACAATCTTAGGTGGTCTTGAAAGGGCCGAGCTTGCTCAACGTTCTCATGATGCAACCGCTGAGAGTCATGCACTTTGGAAGAGACAAGGATTTGATGATCTTTCATCAGGAGCCATGCAGTGGAAGTTTCTGCTGCGTCAACTTAAAGGCTCTTGTACGATTTGGGAAGGACCTGGTATCAATTTTGACGAGACATCTCTTTTTGCTAAGTCAATTTTAGTTTCATCTCTGCTAAAGAAACGCAGCGACGAAGATGATGAATCAGGTGCATTATCATCGAATGACACTGTGAAAAGATGGAAGTTGGATCTCACAGAAGGCTACGAAAGACAGCGTCGACGCTTACTACCCAACTATGAATTTCACGGTCTATACAATATTGATGAGAAGGTTGACAATATCCAGTATGTCGATGAAACCGGCTTGAGAGCCATCGAGGATGCTCACGAACAGCCTGGCGAAAGTGAGGAATTAGGGGACAGTTTAGAACAGCAAGAGAGAAAAGGTTCAACGATGAGAAGAGATGCAATAACCCCGGCAGAGATGGAAGTCACAGCAGACTTGCTAAAGACAATGAAGTTGCAGACGATGCTAGATGATGATGATGACGAGGATGAAATTATGGAAGACGACGAAGATACTGGATTCCCAGATGATACCTCGGTTACTGCAGCACAAACAGTCTCTGGCGAAGATCAGTCTACACCTTCTAATCCCGATCACAAACATGAAGAAGCCGAAGAGGGTGCAGACGAAGATCAAGATCATGTAGAGGAAAACCAACCTGACATAGAAGGCGAGAAAGGAAACATTGCAGCATCAAGCTACGATCTTATTACTGGGCTACTTAAAGCAGGTGATTGGCCTGAGAAGTCCTACAATGTTAGTAGATGTACTGGTCTTGAAGTTAGGAAGGCTTTGTTGCTCTGGTGTCGTGGTGCGCTTTACGTCGTTGACGGTTTCGAGCAAACCGATGGTGAAGGCTTGAAAGGCAAGATAAACAGATTGAAGAAAGCAACTACAAGTTTTCAAGTCAATATTAGACAGCACAATGCAGAGTCATCTGATCAGCCAGTTTCCGAGAAGAATAAGGGAAAGGATAAGTCTTCTCAGGAATCATCGGATGAAGAAATCACATATCAACACCGAAGTCAGCGCATAGCATTTAGTGACCTTTACTCGGTTTACCGCCGCCGATACAATCTACAACAAAATGCTCTTGAGTTTTATGACGTTCACCGCAATGGCACTCTTATTGCGTTTTCATCAAACACCGAGCGTGAAGAAGTCTTATCAAAAGTACTTTCCACGCCATTACCAAGCAGTATCTTCAGCTCAAGCAGTTTGACTAGTACCTCAATCAACTATAAGAAGTTCATGACCAACCTTCGTGCTAAAATCACATCACAATGGGTTCAAGGGAAGATTACCAACTTTGATTTCATTATGCATATGAATTCATTTGCAGGAAGATCTTACAATGACTTGACACAGTACCCTGTATTTCCCTGGGTTCTTGCTGATTATGAAAGCGAGGAGATTGATCTCAATGACCCTAAATCCTTTCGTGATTTCTCTAAGCCCATGGGAGGACAGAACGAGGCACGAGCAATGCAATTCAGAGATCGTTATGAAGCTCTAGAGCAAAGTTATGATATGGGCGATGGACCACCACCATTTCACTACGGAACACATTACTCTTGTGCTGCCTATGTCTTGTACTATCTCATGCGATTGGAGCCATTTTCAAGGTTGGCATTGTCTCTCCAGGGTGGTAAGTTTGATGTAGCAGATCGTCTCTTCCACAATGTTGGTTCTAGTTGGAAAAGTGCAAGTTCTGAGAATCTCCAAGACGTCAGAGAGTTGATACCAGAATTCTTCTACCTCCCAGATTTCCTTACAAATAGCAACATGTTCGATTTTGGTACAACTCAGAGTGGAAAAACTGTTCATGATCTCACTTTACCTCCCTGGGCAAAAGGAGATCCCAAACGCTTCATTAGAATACATCGAATGGTAAGGTATATTTCCCCTCCTACTACTTTCCTCGTTTTTTTTTTGTGTGCATTTGATTCCTCACCACTTTCACCTTCTGTAATTATCATTAGGCTCTAGAGAGTGATTATGTTAGCAAGAACTTACATCAATGGTGTGACTTAATCTTTGGATTCAAACAAAGAGGTCAGGAGGCAGTAGCTTCACTCAACACATTTGTTCATGTCACATATGAAGGTCAAGTTGACTTGGACTCAATCGAGGATCCTGTGGAACGAGATTCCATTATTGCTCAAATTCAAAACTTTGGGCAAACACCTAGTCGTCTTGAACGGCGACCATTTCCACAAAGAGTCGTCGTTTCAGCATTCAAAGAAAAGGGCGTTGATTTTAGTGCTTTGCCATCACTAGCAACACTTACACCTCCACTCTGTTTAGTAGGAGCCCCACAACGGGTGTATCTCCAAGTGAGTACAGTCGACACATGTAAGGTTGGCATGATTGGTCAGATTGACTCCTCAGTAGGAGATATGTGTTATGTCAAGGGTCAATTGGTTGGTGTTGGCCGAACATGCGCTCTCATATTGCCATCAAGAAAGTACTACAGATTTGGAGGACCTAATAATGGTGTTAGTGTGCATGTTGCAATGACTTCTGCTCGGTATAGAGAAGTGAACAAAGTGCTGAGTATTCACGATGGGATGCACCGTGGCCCTATAAGTGTAGCGAAGCCATCTTTGAATGGTCTTTGGCTCGTGACTGGTGGCATAGATTCAACTGTTCGGGTATGGAAGTATAATAGCCAAAATATGCAGTTACAGGCAACTCTTTGCGGCCATGATGGGGGCAGAATAACATGCTTGGATGTGAGCACGACATTCGGTAGTATTGTAACCGGTGGCACCGACGGTAAAATCCTTGTTTGGGATCTACGAACGTTGACATTCTTAAGACAACTGAACCACACCCCAAGCGCACCATGTTCATCTCATGATGAATCGTCCAAGTGCTTCCCCGTCAAGTCAGTGTCAATCAACCACAAGAATGGTAACATTGTAACTCTTGTGCACTCGACTCTTTTGGTTTTTGATATCAATGGAAATGTGGTGGCAAGACAACATAAAGACGAAGTATTCCAAGGCAATGATCTACCCAGTTGTGCAATTGCTACAGACTGTCCAGAGTGGATGGAATTTGGAATATGCGCTGTGTCAGGCCATTTGAACGGTCACGTGAGACTCTGGGGCATTGACTATGATAGCAAGCTACTGATTCTCCGTCATGTATTGCAAGAACGAGTTCATTCCTGTCCTATCACAGCACTCCGTGTATCCGGTGATAAACAGGATACACTGTTAGTTGGAGATGCGTCGGGAAAGATTAGTGCGTGCACAACCCTTCGACTTGATCAGTTAGAGGCAATTGAGTTGAATAGTATCGTTGCTGAAGTGACTGGTGTGGATTATGACCGAGATGAAGAATATTAGAATAAGTATGAATGTAAAAAATTGTAAAATATGGTAGTTTCAAAACTTTCTATTATTATGTATCCTGTAATTAGTAAACTAGTTGAGAACATATCAAAACCTTCTATTATTGGATGAGAACAGCATACTATGCGAGTGGGAGAGGTGGATGAGATATACCTTACTTACCTATGAGTCGAGTTAGTATAGAGAGAAGATATGTGTGAGTGTGTGTTTAAGTAGTGTCCCCACTCAATGGAGTACAAGCGCTCTCAGTGCGAGTACAAACACACCACTTTTAGATCTGCACGGTGCAGAGTACAATGCACTAGTGCAAGAACTAGCTACTCTAGCACCCTTTAGTGCTCAAATTGGTTTTGTATGAATTTGCACTCAGGGTCAGAAGAGCTAAATTGAACCATTATATGATGTAAGTTTATCCGAATGCTTGTACACTTACTGAGAGCACGTTTGTACTCCATCGAGTGGGGACACACTCGCAATTACACACGTAATTCGTGCTTGAAATCAAATCAAGACCACCAAAAATGCAGAGTACTAGTGCATATTTTCGTGTTTTGCAAGTGCACTCACTGCGTTCGTGCACTCAGCAAAACACTCCACTAGTGCACTGTACTCTGCATGTTTGGTGGTCTTGATTTGATTTCATGCACTCATCACTAGTGCGATTACTTAGAGTGAGACACTGTTAAAGGTATCCTTTATAAAAAAAGCCGCGGAACTGATCTGCGATGCAGTTCTTTATTTTCCGGTATCCTTTTATGAGAATCATGATAGGCTTGGAGCGAGATAGAGGTTGGCTGAATGATTGCTGTTGAGTTTGTGGTCTGTGTGATAAGAATATTATAGCGGTATATGATATGGCGCATATAATACCCAGTTCTATCTCTCGCACGGCATTAGATTCTCTATATGCAAAACTATCAGCTTTCGATAGCGGA
>Ga0214480_101132_pt1 | contig 12132 bp, 14 predicted proteins | sample M1_20Mar14CPVII9_3_FD_165042 | JGI IMG/M metagenome (GOLD analysis project Ga0214480, IMG submission 165042) | Marine eukaryotic communities from Monterey Bay, California, United States - M1_20Mar14CPVII9sort6BwellE17 | ecosystem: Environmental > Aquatic > Marine > Unclassified | place: USA...
CCCCCCCCCTGTAGTCTGCATGAGCTCGTTCACGTACTTGGCCCGAATGACCCTTTCGATCTCCAGTTAAATGGGCGTGGTAATAAATGAGTAAACATTAATGAAATGGTAGGTTGCAAATGTGGAGGTATATGCAATGACAAACATTGCCCATGTCAGAAGGACAATCTGTCGTGTGGGGATGGCTGTGGGTGTTCCTCTGATGAGTGTATGAATAGAATAAAGAGGCCAGATATACGTGGATTCTTCCTACCACCATCAAAGAAACCAAAACCTAGTTCTCCTCTTATATTGGAATTGTCAAATAATATTGAAGACGAGGATAATATCAATTGCAGTACATCAACCAAGGATACATCACAGGATACCTCAAACAAAAAAAATGATACCTCATACAAATGCACAATGGAGGTTTGTTCGATCTGTACCCTTCGTCTTCCTACACTTTATACAGGGCGTAAATACATGACGTGCTGTGGAAAAGTTATATGCAGTGGATGTGTACATGCACCTCGGTACGATTACCTAGGCAATAAAGTTGATAATCGAAAGTGTCCTTTTTGCAGAGCTCCATATATGTCTTCAGATAAAGAAGAAATGGAAAGGTTACAGGAACGTGTGGAGGCTGGTGATGCCACAGCAATTAGTATTCTGGGATATTACTATGCGAAAGGAAGATGTGGTTATCCGCAAAACTGGTCAAAGGCATTAGAATTATTTCATCGAGCAGCAAAACTTGGTTGTGCCGAAGCTTATTGCAACATTGGTTATGCCTATAATAATGGTGAAGGAGTAGAAGTTGACAAGAAGAAGGCAATGTATTACTGGGAATTAGCTGCTATGGGAGGAGATGAAGTAGCAAGGTATAATCTAGGTATAAGGGAGAAGATTGCAGGTAACTTTGATAGAGCATTGAAACATTTCATGATTGCGGTAAGAGGTGGGTATTCTAAATCTCTGAATATGATCCAAAAGCTATGTAAGAATGGATATGCATCTAAAGAAGATACTACAGAAGCTTTGCAATTATATCAAACATACTTGAACGAGATTAAAAGTGATCAGAGAGACGAAGCAGCTAAAAGATGTCGATGCCGATGCAATCGATACTACTAGTGCAATTTGCTGGAAGTTATAGCCAATGGATGTAGGTAATGGACTAAGCTTTGCTTTTATCAGTTAACAATCTACTTCTTAATGTTCATATATGACATTGGATGGAGAGGGTGGACATTGGGATAAGATGGGTCGTTTACAAAGTGTGTTATGCCATCTGGACGCTCCTCATCACTGCCTGGAACAAACTCAAAGTGTATCCTCACACCTCGAAATTCAGAACCTGCATGTACCAATGAAGCATGGCCAACAAAGGCATACCCCTTTGGCACCATAAAGTCGCCAAAAGGTTATATTATTCTTTATACTTTTGAAGCCGTATTGTACACCGTATTTTTATTATTGTATCGTACTCTCATAGGAGTACTATTCCCATTTAATGTCAACAGACTCCCAATACAAGCTAGTCCTTAGGCAGTGCCTTAGAGCCAAATCTGAGTGCCTTATGGCCAAGACCTTATCCAAGAAATTCACTGATTGATTGCTAAATGCTTTATGTGGAGCAAACGAAGACCATCCAGTATCAACATACTTCAGTCAGTGTTATTATGAAGATAAACGAGAAGAATGTTAGCATGGTATTATTATATTAGGAGATGGAGACTGCCAAGGAGGCTATTGTTGAGGAGGATGCTATTTGGAGAGTTACTGCAGTGTGCTCATAACCTCGATATCGATAAGACTGCAATCTATCAGTTTGTAACTGCCATGCCAATGTCGTTTGTTTCTACTACTCATCATGGCAAAGGAGTTGACAAAAAAAACGGAAGAGGAGTATTGACTAGTGTTTTGTTTGTCTGGGAAATATGATTAATGATAGTGGGGTTTATATAATAACACAGTCTTTTGATTAATCATTAAGTTTCAAGACCGGGAGACAAGCAATTACTACAGTGGTTACAAATTCCCAATGTAAACAGGTGGACATATACCAAAGGGTACAGGGAATGCCCATTCTTCAGGAAGGTTAACGTCCTCTCTCTCTGTCTTACACCCCTTGCTGTCAACTAAATTTTTATCGTAAGCTCGTAGTGCATCGAACAACCGACTAAACAACATGACTTGTCCGTCCATTGGTTCTACGACCCAAAACCCAGCATATTCCTCCCCTGAGGGTTGGCTAGACGGCTGACTTGAAGGCCGACTAGTCGGTTGTGATGAAAGCAGACTGGGATGTTCAGGCCATGGCTGTTTGGATGATTGAGATGAAGGTTCCTGCCGCTGTTGTGCCAAGAAATCGTTGATAATATTAGGCAAGAAGTCGTTGATAATATTCCTAACACCCTTCCATTTCTTGCCCTTCCCATGGATCAGAAGGAGATGATCTTCTTTATCTCTGACAAAGCATTCGTCGACCCATTTCAAATTGACACCGTTAACCAGATCAATCTCATAATCTCGACAGGGCCCCCATGAGTCATTGCCAAATGACAAGATTCTATTCTTTATCACACCAGCATGCCATGTTACCACTTTATGCCCATCGTTATCTTCTAAGCCTGATACAAAAATCTCATCACCCAAGGCGAAAGGTTTCTTTACATTGTTCATCAGATATTCCTTATGTGTTTTGACAAAGCTGCCATTGATACCAACACCCCTCTTCCCATCGGTGAATTTGATATCATATAGAACAGTAGATGCATCCTTGACCACAGATGAAATCACGACACCCGGAAAGAAGATCTCTTTCTCATAATGGAAAGCGTACACTTTCACACCAACACCTAATACTCGCGGCGATTTGACAGTCAGGTCAATAAATTGTATTGGTTGTTTGACTCGATTGTTCTGAACGGGAGGAACACTAACAAAGGCGTCGTGGAACAATATTTGCTTAACATCGACGAATTTATCACTTGCAATATCATAACCACTGTTATCAAACTCAGTATCCATTTCACAGCCTACCATAATGTCTTTGGCTCGTTCTTTGGCATCATCCGGCGATCGTTCAACTCTGCTTGGTGCTAACCGACGCTTTATTGCGCTCTTTGCTTTGTCTTCATCAACCAATATGAAAGAGCCCGCACTCTTATTGTATTCGACAAAGTCTCCAGTTTCTGATATCAAATCGAATAAACGATCGACTACAACCCACCTATTGTGTTTCTGTGTTTTGTATTCATCTTGAATTGTTGCACTTGTGTATACATCCAATAACTCATTGCCACTATGTTTTTTATGTTCGGCATTTCTGGCACCACAGATCACGTCATATGGCGACAGTTGAACAATGGTACCAGCACTAGCCATCTTTCCACCGCACATATTGCGCCTAAGAACACTACAGATTTGATACACTCATTTGAAGTGAGAATTGAGGAGCCTTGATGTAGGGCAGCAAGGAGGTAGCGTTGAGTTGAAAAGTTGACATAAAATTAACCTTACATTAACCCTAATTAACCCAAATGAGTTGCTACCTAAGCTGCTATTACTTTAAGATATGGTATAATTGGTGTGGAAGACTCCTCGGAGTCTCTGTATTTGTGTATACTTTGATACCAGAGTATTTTCTTGATGGTACCGGGCACTTATACACCCACAACATCTCGTTGTAAGTTGCATAACGAGTGTAAAGTTTGAAGGTATCCCATGCCATCTTGATAACTTGACTGGCGATGCGACAACATCCAGTCTCTCGCAGTTCTGGGTAGACGATTCTATTCAAGCCTCCCAATTGGAAAGGAGTCCTAAAAGCAGTTCTTGTCCTGACGAAATAAGTTCTAGTTGGTGGGTACTCCCAAAGGACCAATTCATAAGTGTCACATTTGGGAGTGTCGGTCCATACCTTAAGCTGCTCTTGACTGAAGCTGTTCTCGAAAACACTGTTCTCGTGTTCCATGTTGTAGGCTATTACAAAGCCGTCTTTTGGGACAGTCTCAAGGATGGACGTAAACTCGTCAAAGATAGGACTTGCTTCGCTTCCATGCTCTCGAGCATATTCTGTTGTGATACCGTGCAGCTCTGTAGCCTTTCTTGATATAGATTCGTAACCATAAGGCTTGATGAGATACTGCTTAGAATCGACAACTTCCCCAGTTGCATCATACGCCAACCAAGCCATTTCGAGACTTAGAATGGTCGTTGTAATCAAATGCATTCCAGTCATGGGTCTCTACATCGACGACCACATACTTAACATGTAATGGAACATGTCTAGTAGCTGATATCGTGTCCCATTGGTTCGTCTTGAGCCACTCTTCACGGTCTTTTAAAGCTCTATTACAAGTGATGGGTCCTCTGCTGGAGGAGAAAGTCATACTCTTGTATAGTGTGCTAGTACTCACCACTTTCATTCCTGGAGACCCCGAGTGTGAGTACTCAACACCACATGATTCAAACGGACTGACGACCCTAGACTTAACCATCTTTAAACAGTAGCATTTAGATATACAATAGGTAATTATTGTGATTATAACTCTGTTTTTTTTAGAAGAAGAGGTTGTTGAGAGCCCTTCCGCCCGTTGCGACTCGGGGGCGCCTTTGGCGGGCAGGGGGCATGGGCTTCTGTTATTGCAACCAATAACTACAAAGCTTTTTATAGCATACCAAAAGGGTACTACAAAGTATGGCAGGACGTCACGACAACTCATTGGCCAAGTTGGCATCAAAAATTCGATATGCTTTTGACCCAACAGCGGGAAACAGATCAGTTCTTGTTGGCGTTGGTAGAATAAAGTTTCGTGATTTGGAACTTGCATTGCAAGCAGATAGCAGGCAAGTACAATTAGTTCTAGACGTGGCAGTGGCATCAGGGTTGGTAATACGCACCGCTCAGGAGGCGGTTTATACTTGGAATGGCAAGGAATGTATTTGCCACCACTTTAAAAAAATACAAGTCGATTGGATCGATGCGGCGTTAAGTAAGTTTGGAAGAATGTGTCAATCTATTATTGCAATGTTACTTGAGAAGGATGAAATCCCTCTAGTTGACATTGCCGACGCAATATTTGAGAAGTATTATAAACCATTGCAATTATCTCACAACACTGCAAGCAAACAAGTGGGTGACATTTCAAATGTATTATGTGCTTTTGATATAACAGAAAGGGTATACATTGGTAGCACATCCAGCGAAAATAAATCGAGTCTAAGGTGGGTATTCCATGTCAACAAGAGAAGCCTGGCCAAATGCAATAGTGATCACCTTGATTGCACCAAGTATTGGTGCAATAACTGTCGTCCTACCTATCGTTTGATCGAATTAAAACCTCGTTTATCTGAAGATATCAAAAATTGTACAGGGAGATGCATAGCCAAGGAAAGTGTGTTCAACTGCGACAATACAACATACATGGATATTAAAGACGACGAGGTAAAGAATTCACTAAAACAACTCACAAACAACTCATCAAATCCAACTTACACTGACCACAAAAGAAAAATTATACGCATCAAGGAAGACGACATCCAGGAAATCATAAAAACAATAGAAGACACACTTATAGATCAGTTGAAAAAGGAACGATACAAAGTGTGCAACCCGACGTTGTTAACTACCTCGGAGGGTGCGCTGAGACAACAGGCCCATTATGATTTCGACGAGAAAACAAGAGAGTCTAGTATGTTCGGTATCGTCGCCCTTGCAGAGGGACAAACTATTTTGATATTCCGGGAGGGAGGGATAATAGATACAGTCCAACTTGGTATCGACACTGTATTCGTGGGTTTCGGGCAGTGTGTTCACGCCGGCTCAGAAACAAGTGGAAAGAGGTTGCACTTCGAATTCAAAGAATTGGGTTCCACCGATGAACTTGTCCAGGTTACATTCTTCGTCGGTGACGAACATTATCCAATGATCCGACGCTGAATGAAGGTCACAGATGGGTAAATTAATATACCTATTTAGTTAATTTTTGACATAACATTCATTTCTATTCTACAGACACTGCAACTCAAGCTAGAGCTGTTGTTCATTTCTCTTTCAGTTAGCTCGCTCGTGATCTTCGTCTCTTCTCTCGTCTCTTCTCTCTGTTTCTTCTCCATGTAAGGTACTCGGCTCGAGCAACCTTGTAGTAATCACGACTGACAAACTCATATCGTCTTCGCCTCAACCATTTCTGTGCTTCCTCCTGAGCACGCATGCCCATATCTCTCCAGCCGTATCCATTGTTTTCGTAAAACACATCAGGGTCATACGATTCTTCGTCGTCATCATCGTCTTCCACATTGTAATAATAATCAGGTCTCACAAATATGATCATACCCCTAGTCATCGTCTTTACATCATCTACCCTCCGCAACACACCGCTTTGTTCATACTTTGTGAAGTTGAAGTCGGACCTGGCGATGGTGACACCGCGTTTCATGTATTTTCTGAAACGACCAACAGAATGTGCAATCAGGCTGTTATGAAAAGAGACAGCGGTCTCACGGTTGTAGACATACAGCCGCCTTCCAGGTCCCAGCAGGTGCCGACTGTATCCTTGTTTGTAAAGGTCCACCACCGCCATAAAAATTAAATGGCACTTGATATCATACATCAGACGAAGACCTGATATATTAAGTCTTGGGTATGCAAAGGGGAACTTTGGCTTACGTTTGTCCAAGAACACATTTAGTTCTAGATCAGCGACGTACGATTGCAACATCCACCTTGCAGTATCGGAAGGCCATCCGTTCTTAACCATCCGCTCGTGGAGACGCATTTCGCGAACAACCGCGTGGAGGCACCTCGTGGCCTGTTTGTGCAAATTGTTGATGTACTGTGTAGTGATTTTATTTGTAATGGTACAGTTAAGTTCTGTCCGACAAGTGAATGATAGGTCGGGAGATGGTATGACCCAATCACCCATCCCATAGAAAGATATCCCACAAATGGACATATCGAATAGGTCAATTGCATCTTGGGGCACTCGTCCAGGCTTGGAGGGGGCAACACAAGACATAGTGTTAGAGAGCTTCTGTACGTCCTCCACGTAGATGATACCAAACTCACCTTCAGTACAATCAAGTCGATGTTACTTGCTTTTAAGTTGTTAGCTTTCCCGGCGATACCGCAGGGGACATCGGCTCCGTTACTGGTAGTCAATATGAACGTCCTGTGTCCAATCAGCTTAAATATCTTGCCATTCCTAATTGCACGAATGGTGCTACAGTCGGCGGCATTGTTATAATACTCGACGTGGCTGATGGGTTCATCCGCTACTGGTGTCTCCGACACGTTATACCTATAAATCTAAATAAACTTGTCAGTTAGTACTTGAAGATATGGGGTTATCGTCAACACAAAGCTTACCTCATTGTACCCACTGAAGATATGGTTTACTTCGACGTGGGGTGCAACATCGGATGTGCAGTAGATGTCCAGATCAGAGTCTTTCCACCGAAGCCCGGTGATTACTTGTAAACAAGCGCTGCCACTGTGCAATATCAGGATAGCACGCCAATGATGGTGAGGGATCGTATGTCATTGCAAAATAGCCATGCACGTATAAACTTACCTGATACACACAGAACGAGGATGCAATTTACTAGCAATAGTTGAAAAGGATTCCAGTGGGTTGAAACACGTGAACTTTGTGTTGCCATTCTTTAATACAGAAAGCATGTTCCTGTTAAGAGAATCGGTCATATATGACTTGTATTTAGCATCAGCTTTACCAAGCGCGTATATATCACAGGGTGCGAGAAAGTCAACTATTTCGCCACGCAGAGCTTCTGGTATATCGGATAGCAGTGATCTTTGCATGGTGTTCAACTCCTTATAATAATGATAACTTTGTGTTATAATTATTATGATTGCTTTATCTTCTCTCTTCTCTCTAGAGGTCGTTGGTCACCTAATCAATGACCGTTTTATCGCTTGTATTTGTTCCTGATGGTCATATCCCCAAATGAATCTTGACCCCCCTCTTCTTAGATTTTAATTACACCCCGTACTCTATTCATACTATACTCTACGGCGGAATAGAATCGAGACACAACCCCCAAAAGATAAGCCAGGGATAATGTCCATCCTCCTCTCACTTTCATCTCATAATTTTACAATTTAAAACAAACAACAACACCCCATAGCCACCATCATGCCTAAGAAATCGTCACCAACTACCACCGTCAAAAACCCTTACGGTAAGAATATCAAGTTCAACTACAATGGCACGCCAATCAAGAGAGAACCGGGTGGGTACTCCAACAAGGTTGACTCCGTCGAGACTGCCGCTCATCGAATCGTCGTATCATGGGTGACCCGTCCCGATGGAAAAAGTGCTTACCTCAAGCCCATGAAAGATTACTTCTACGACAACGCTGACCCGGACTTGATGAAAAAATGGTATTTGGTCGGCTTTGCCTACCGCAGGCAGCTCGATGATAAGAAGCCGTTCGATATCTCCGATGATGAGATGATGCCTGGTTCCCCTGATGCCACCTGGGGTTTTGATGCCATCATCTCCATCAAACCAGATGACCACGAAGATGACACCATCCCCACCATTGGTCGATGCATCGCCTCCGCCCTCACGGAGTTCACAGGTGAACCCTCCCAAAAGGCACATTTCAAGAAGCAACAAAAGTTCGTTTTTCGTAAAGACCTCACCGAAGAAAAACCAGCACCTCTTTGCAAGTATGTATGCAACAGGGACGTGATCGAGACATTCAAAAGGTTGTACGGAGCAAACACACAGGAGGAATTATCCACCCCTGAAGCCGTCCCACTACTCGAGAGCTTTTTTGGCACTGTTGAGAATGCGCGCAATCTATTGGAATTCGAGCTCTAAACAGAGACAGAGAAGGGAAGGCATTTTAAGTCGGTTTGTCAGTGTTGTGTTTTATTCGTTTTAGTTGTAGTAGTTAATAATTATTTATTAGAAACCTTGTTGTCAACAAAGCCACACAATTACAATAATACTACCACATGAAGAGTCTATCGTCTCGGTACTTGAATTCATGTCGTATGATCACCCTCTCAAGGGCCTTAATGATGCCCAAGGGCTAAGATACCCCAAAAGCGCCAAAAGCTCGTCCCTGCCTCGTCTGCTTCTAAAAAGGCTATCTCGCCTCTCAAACTAACTACTGCTCTTCCTTTTACTAATTACTAATAGCAGCACATTCGCTAGTGTATCATTGTATGTATTGTGAATGAATTGGGGTACAACGAGCTAATCTGAATGAGAATAAAACAGAAAATTAAATTAGAACATTATGTAACCTGTCCAAGGATTTTAGGAGGCTAGACAATCGTCCGTCGTCTGACAGGACCCCAACAAGTTGTTGTTTCGATAACTTCTTTATAATATCACTTCAATCTACGAACTTCGGTGCATTTGTAGGGTGTTCGAGTCTATTGCCCCAAGTCCAAGCTCCCCATGATCTCCACTATCTGTACTAGCAAGCTTGCATAGGTCATTTCGAACGTCATTTGTTTCATTTTCATCGAACTCTTTAGACTGCTTGTTAAAACAACTAGTATGTGTGTATGTATCGATATCGTTGATACAGTCATCGGGGACAACTAGTTTCCCGCAGAGGACGCAGTGTCGATTAATTTCGTTGGCAATGAAGCAGCCACATTCACCATTTGTAAGCAAGTCAATGCACTTATTGCGTCCCCAACCCCACTTACTGTCCAAATGGAAACTGGGATTCTCGGGGTGTGTCTTGATACATGGGCTGACCTTGTGGCGTGTGTACTTGACGCCAAACTTATTCAGTGATCCAACCTTCTTACTTCCAACTTTCTTACTCTCGACCATCTTGATTGTCGTGAATAATCCACATTAGGCTTGGTGGAATGAAATTATGTGAGGACACAATATACTGGAAATGGCATAAATAGGTTTTTTTTCCCCGATTGTTGAAGAGGCGAGGGTCCTCATATAACATATGAGTAAAGTACAACGGTTGGTATCCATGAAGATAAGGTATCTTACTCTCTAGTAGGCTAGGCGAGTGGCAGGGCTACAAATCTCTCTCTCTGTACTCTGTACTTAGTAATTCATAACTATGAGGACCTCATAAACTTAAGATGTCTACAGACCACGGGGAGAATTTTCTACTTCTAGAAAGGGATCTTTTCTGCTGTCCCATATGTTATACAGAGGCGCATAGAATAGGCGTCGGGGGTGGACGACAAGACGACGACGACACAGCCACCGCCAACAAAGAGGAAGAGAACGACAAAGGAGACGGCGACAGCGACGGGGAGACTATCGCATACGAAAGTGACAGTGACAGCGATGTGGGTGTTATCTCAAGCGACAAACTGGATCCAATGAGGGTGATATTGGGAGTAGGGTTGAAAGGAGCCTCCGCATTCTGCTTTGAGAAACTTTGTGATGTTCAGGAGCACGTGAAAGACACACACGGCTTCGACTATTCAGTGATCAACGGGGGGGATTTATTCCACAGATTCCGGGTGAGTTTCCTGTTTTATAACTTTTGTATAAATCAACCGTTCTTTCTTTAAACACCGATACCGGGTTGTATGTCACCTGTACACCAAGATCCGTGCTAGCGACGGACTGCTGCAGCGGTGGTTGCATCACCAAGAGCATTTGGATTCTATTCCTTCATACTGGGGAACGAGGGAAAAGGATGCTTATAATACACTCGCGCATTACGTATCACGCAATCAACTTGTCCTTGACGCCCCACTGCTTCCTTTTGGGCATACATTCCACACACGTGCAAAGAATATCTGGAGTGTATTGTCGATGCTGTATCTACCAGCTACAGATGATGAAGATACTACCGACGACATCGAAAACGGTACATATACATACGAACCCAGACCGATGCCAATGCTGGATACAGAAGAGTGTCACCCCAAGGAAAGAGTTATTGAGTTCTGTCGACAAAGAAACGGGCCATCCGATCAGGATACTAGTTCCCACTATGAAGACTCCCACTCAAGCGAGGCTGAAGAAGACGACGAGTATGAATATCAAGAAGAAAATGGACACGAAGAAAGCTACGAAACAAACTGTAGCTCAGAAGACGAAACTAACGAAAATGTGGACACTGAGGACGATTGGTTATTGAAGAGGAAAACAAGGCCCACTGCGGCAGGGAGGAAGTGTCAGCTACAGAGAGCACTCAAATATGATTCCGACGCAGTAGAGGAACCTTCAGAACTGCACTGTACCGAACCAAAGAAAAGGAAACGTATCTCAGACGACGAAGAGGAGGTCGAGTAGATGTACCATTCACATACACTTGGAGAGGGAACGGCGATGTGTCCCGTTGGCGATAGCTCCCGCGGACGAGGAAGAGGGGTTACCTAAACTAGCTCAATCTCTGGTCAAATACCTATATACTTTCAAAGGTACACTTTTTATCTCTCAGGTATCGTAAAGTGATAGCATGCATTAATGAGATTTATCTTGTACTTATAATATTCCCCCACCATCTATGATAGAGGTAGTCCTGTCAAAATCAAAAGAAGTAGACGAGCCTCTTTTGACGAAGTCGACGGAAAGGTTCACTTTGTTTCCTATAAAACACGATGATGTGAGTATGTGATATAATTTATCATATTCTTGTGTGATTTGTTGTTACAATGGCAAACCAATATAACAACCTATTCTACGGTTTAGATTTGGTATATGTATAAAAAGGCTTTAGCATCATTCTGGTCCACGGAAGAGATAGACTTGTCTTACGACTTAAGTGACTGGGACAAGCTAACCAATGACGAGAAGCACTTCCTCTCACATGTACTTGCCTTCTTTGCTGCCTCTGATGGCATTGTTAACGAGAATCTGATTTGTAACTTTGCTACAGAAGTGCAGAGTGCTGAGGCAAGGTGCTTTTATGGATTCCAAATTGCAATGGAAAACATACACAGCGAGACGTACTCACTCCTCATTGATACCTACATCAAGGATGAAAAAAAGAAGACGCATCTACTCAAGGCTATCGAGACCATGCCGTGTGTCCAAAAGAAGGCTAAGTGGGCATTAAAGTGGTGTGATGCCAATAATGCATCCTTTGCCGAGCGTATGATTGCTTTCGCGGCTGTCGAGGGTATTTTCTTCTCCGGTGCTTTCTGTGCTATCTTCTGGCTGAAGAAGA
>Ga0214480_101133_pt1 | contig 12129 bp, 6 predicted proteins | sample M1_20Mar14CPVII9_3_FD_165042 | JGI IMG/M metagenome (GOLD analysis project Ga0214480, IMG submission 165042) | Marine eukaryotic communities from Monterey Bay, California, United States - M1_20Mar14CPVII9sort6BwellE17 | ecosystem: Environmental > Aquatic > Marine > Unclassified | place: USA...
TTGCAACTAAAGCCAGTGGAATGAAGCAAAATAAGTACGGCAATATTGAGGATATCGTACGAGAGGTCAGTGTGGTTGGTGCAACAGGAACAATGTCAAACAAGCATAGTACAGACAAGTCTTGCGTTGGAAGGTCATCTACAGGAGTTGATCTAACATCAATCATGCTTGGGTCTGAAGGATGTTTTGGTATCATCACCAGTGCTGTCCTTAAGATATGGCCTCTTGCTGAATCAACATCTCATGAGAGTGTCTTACTTCCAAACTTTGATGTTGGCATGAGATATGTCAAAGAGCTGTCAAAGATGCGAGGTATGAAACCTGCAAGTGTCAGACTCCTTGATAATGAGCAGTTCCGTCTTGGCCAGGCACTTAAGCCAGACACATCAAGATATCAAACAGTCCGTAACATCATATCCAAGAAAATTGGATATTATCTAGGAGACTTTACAGAAAAGTCTGTAGTTTGTGCTACCATTACTTTCGAGGGATCTCTCCAAGAAGTAAACTTACAGAAGAAGTATATTCGTGAGGCAGCTTCTTCTCATGGAGGCATACTAGCTGGATCGAAAGTTGGCAAGGCAGGGTATGATCTTACTTTTGCCATTGCCTACCTCCGGGACTTTGCATTGAACTATAACATTCTGGGTGAGAGTTTTGAGACATTCGTTCCTTGGTCAAAGCTAACACAGGTTATTCAAGCTACCAAACATAGAATATATGCTGAACATAAGTGCCGTGCACTTCCGGGTGTACCATTTGTATGTAGTCGAATCACCCAGCTTTATGATGATGGTGCATGTGTCTACTTTTACTTTTGCATGCAAATTAGTGGCATTACAAACCCAAGTACTGTCTTTTCGGATATTGAACAAGCAGCTCGTCAAGAAATTTTAAACAATGGAGGATCACTCAGTCATCATCATGGCTTGGGTAAACTACGATCATCATTTGTTGATCAAATATATACACAAGGTTATCTAGATACACTTTTTGCAATGAAGAAAGCGATTGACCCAGGAAATATATTTGGGGCTAGGAATGGTGTATTCTCAAAACTTAAAGGCTAATCAAACTAATTCATAAATGGTGATGATTCTTAACAACAATCATCAATCGTCATCATTAAATATATAAAAGTAGATTCGGTACTCTAAAATCATTTTATGATGGAATTGTTCCCCGTTTGATTGAAACCAGCTGATCTCCTTGTCTATACAATGATACTACCCAGCAGTACGGACCTATTAATCCACTTTTCATTACACCTAGCCTCCGTCCGTTCTTGTAAACAGATAATGTACCCTCATCTAAATCTAGTAGCATTCCTACTTCATCACCAGAGGACATACTTTCCATTCCCTCCCAGGCAATATCCGGCACATCTTCAGTCGAATCACCCCAATCGCTTATGCAGCACACTCCATCATATGAGAAGTAGAAGCAACAATGAACCTTGTTATTATCATCATCATGTTTTCGAGAGAAATGGTTGAAGAAGTTACTCTCAAAGGGAGCTCCACTTGTATTTTGATTTGCCTGTCCGGGTCTCATCACCCCCACAAAGGAATGACCTATATGGGAGGCTAATTTAAATGATGCATAATGCTTTCCTGCCCTCAGTATATTGTTGCTCAATGCAGTTCTCCATTCAGACCTGAACCTACTATTATTCCAGCTTCTGGGATTCCGGGTACTAACACATGACGTACATCCTTCATAAATGTACTCAGCTCCGACAAGCTGATCAAAACGAAGAGGTTCCCTCTCAGTCGAAGATAGTGATAATCCGCTAATGAACTTTCTCCATCATAATGTGGTAATGCAGCTAATTGTTCCTCTGTTGCAATCTCATGCACTAATATATGTGCAGACTTCTTAATGACAGATTGTTTATCAACATCAGATATACCAAACCCCTTACATGTAATAGCTAAATTGAGTACATCGATTGAAGGAAGATATGATATAATCTTTGACAATGTATCGCTATTAAAAAGTACAGCCTCTTTAGATGATGTCATAGGTAGTCTTCTATTTTTGTGTGTGTTGAAAATCAATTGATCTTTGTTGAAAATGTTACTATGTCTTGTACTAACCACTACTACCACAACTACAATCAAAGAGCTTTTAATTACTTTCTTCTAGAGTAATAAAATGTCAGCACCCGATGTTGCACCTCTCGTCTCCTCAAACTCAATAATGTACTCAGTACTTGCAAATTATGAAACTTCTTATGAGATTCTGAATCTTGAAACTTCTTGTTAATCATCTTCATTTTCATTTACTTCGATCGATATCAGCAGAGTTGCTGTGGACCCATATATCAATATTCATATCACTCAATAAGTACACATATCCTAGGCAAAATATTTTAATATTTCTTTTCTTGGGAGCGCAAGAGCAAGGTCCATAACACACTAAAATAGGTATACTCAATATTTATCTTCGTTGCATTCGATCGATATCGGCAGAGTTCTTCATACACCACGGATAGACATACACGATATCATAGTATAGTATAAATCAATCATATCGACAGCTAAATATAATCATCAACGCAATACCTACATAACACAAAATGGTATTCAAAAAACTAACAGATCTAACATCCCGAGCAACCAATACACTCATTCATGGTACTGAAACTGCCGGAAAGATACATCAATTGGAATCAATGGGATTTGACGCACAGCGTGCAAAGCATGCATTAAATGCAACTAACGGTAATGTTGAACGAGCTGCCGAGTTGTTATTACTGGGTGGTAATGATGATAATGATGTGGTTATGCACGATGCTACAACAGCTCGCCGAGCAGCCGTTTCCAACACCACAGTGGAGGGTACAAACGTGAGGGCACATAATGATGATCAAATGAAACGTGCTATACAAGAAAGTTTAGCAGTAAATCAATTGGAGCAAACTAAAAAAGTGAAAGATGCAGAAATGAAAAGTTTTTGTGATATGGAGAAGAAGAAGGCTATGAATAAGAAGAAGGAAAAGAAGACGACAGAGGTTATTGATTTGATATCCGATACTGATGAAGAATCGGGAGATACGAAGCCTAGTTCAAAGAAGAAGAAGGAGAACAAGGTACCCCGACCTGCTGCTACAACACAGAAGAAACAACCGAAATCAGCCGCTGCGATCAATGCCGGGAAAGCTGCCACATCACGTTTCAACAATAATAATACAACAACTAAAACACCATTCAATACCAATGTCAACAATCATAAGACAAAGACTACATCGTTAGATCATACACATCCAAATCTCAAAATACCAACAAAGATGTCCAACAAATCCAAGGAAGAGCAAATTATGAGATGTGCAAATCGTGTTAAGTCACATGTAATGGCGGTTGATACATTATTGCGTGTATTGACATCTGTTAAAACGCATCCTGATAACGGCAAGTTTCGTGTAATCGATCGCACTAATGTGAACTATGTAAAGTATGTAAGAGATGCCCCAGGTGCCGAGGATTTATTACATGCCATGAACTACCATAGCATGCTACCAGGTGCAAATGAATTACGATTAGAGAGACATCGTGTTGATGATATATTATTATACTTGGGTATATCCTCATTAGAACAGATGAAACTAACGAATGAATATATCGAGAATAAGAAACAACTTGCATTTCATAAAGAAATGGCACGGATTGGTAAGATGAACGGTAGTATCATGTCATCAATGTCAGAATATGAAACTAATGTTCGGTTAGAGTACATGAGCAAGTCTCCAACGGAGCCACCTATTGGACGAGGAGCCATAATGTCAATATATTTAGGTAATGAGAATGAAAAGATACAAGGTGGGTATGTTACACGTCGATTTGATGGTGATGATATATTGAACGATGTACTAAACTGGTTAGGTGGATGTTATGGTAATGAAATATTAGATAAGATGGGTCGTAATGGTGGTAATAATGCGAAGAGAGAATGGTGTTTGTGTGATTTAAATCGTTACCCTATGTTACCATTGGATATTGAGAAGCATGGTAAAAAGACATTACAGTTCCTTGGACTATTCCCAAGTGGTAAATTGGGTGTTAGATTGAGTAGTGATGACTGGAGAGATAGAGAAGAGGATGCTTTGGAGTTTGATATTCATGGCAGTGCCAGAGGACTGGGAGCTGCTAGCCGTTCCATGTTACATTAAGAGTCTAGCAGTGTAGTTCATTGTAAATATGTAAAGACCTGCTCCTAGACTACACATATCCCCGATTGATATCTTTCTCAAAGAGCTAACAAAGATAGATGTATCATAGGGGCAGTAAAGAGGGCAGTAGTTAGATCAAAATCTTGCACAACTTTGATTGTGATAATAACATCTGTAGAGCAGCCACCTCCTTTGCTTTATCTGCAATCTAATTTGATATTGAATCAATAGTATATCTAGAACATTTATTATATGATAGGGAGCTACAATAGATCGAGCAGCCGCACTTTCAGTTTGAATCATATCTTATTTTATTGCAAAGAATCAGTAATATGTCAACAATCAAACAATATACAATCACCCTACTAATCCTCTTATCAAGTATCATAAACATTACAATAATCCATGCTCAAGCTGACTTACCAGAATCAGTAGTACAACAAATCAAATCAGATACACCACAGGTACTATTAGTTCAAACAACAAATGACGGTATAGAGTCAAACATCATCGAAGCACCATGCGGCATTGAGACTTACTATGATACATCAGCGTTAGTATTAGAAGTTAAAAAGACTATCGATCCAGATGCTACCTATATCGGTGCCGCGAAAGGTGAGGTTATTAATATATGCAATACTGTGGAATTTACTACATATGAAAAGGATTGGATTGAAGAGGAATGTGATGCCAAGAAAGAAACAGGCAGAAGAGATGAAGGATGGTGCGGATATGTCTATTTAACACCTAGTATGGATACATCTGATCCATACAAGCCATCCGCTGGATATAGAAGTTTTGAAGAGGAAGATGTTAGTGTTTGTGAACAGGCAAAGGCTGCTGCAGCTTGTGATAGTAGTGGCGGCGGTGACAGTGGAAGTAATGAATCAACCGAGAGTTCAAACAATGGTAGTGAAAGGAAGATTCAATTCGGTTCTATTACAGTTGCTCTTTCTATGCTTGTATTATTTGGTATTTGATATATGTTAGAAAGATACAGTGTACAATAGAACAATTAGAGAAAAGGTTTAGTGGAAGAAGTGTTAACGATGTGTGAGAGAACAGTGAGATTAAACGCCACAAAGCATTAGTATTAGACTTGTCATATTACTTTGAATCTATTATGTTATTTATTAGTGGGTACCTTCATTCTATACTTCTCTGCAACTGAAGTGTGAGGAAGACCCGGACACGGCACACCGTCATTGTCGCGATCCAATTTGGCAACATCGCCATAGTAGGGAAAGTATGTCTCATACCATTTCAGTGATTCCTCATAATTATCGAAATCTGAACAACCCTTGATATCTCCTGGATTTGTTGGTGGTTTTGCTGGCATCCTCTCCCGTCTTCTTACAATAACCTTGCCACCGTCATCTCCGTACTCTGTTTCGATGGTATCTAACTCTTCAAACTCTGCAATAAAGTTAGCTGTTTGTATTGACGTACCACTGATATCATCTTCTACTCTTTCAGGATCTGCACATGATGTATAAATCCCTCTTCCTCTTTCTTTGCTAAGTTTCTCTAATTTGATTAGATCATTTATGATGTAGGAAGGAGTTGTTTTGCTTCCCTTTCTTACTATTGCAAAGCCTGATCGAATTAGCTCTTCATTTACTAGTAGGTTGTCTGAATCTCTTATTATCCAAAGACGAGGTGTAGTTGATGAAGGTGGTGACTTTGTTATTGTTGTATCGATGTTCTTCATTATCTCCTCCAAGTTTACCAATCTAATAACTGTTCCTTTCTTTAGTAATTGCTTTAGTTTATAACTTGGTGCTTTATCAAAGCAGTCAGGTAAAGTATAGGTCGCTCCAACTCCTCTTACTGATTCTAATGATATATATCCACTCTTTTCTAATTGTATTGTACTAGCATCGACAACTCTCTTAACTATATCTTTCTTGTATTGTTTTGTGTTCTTCAGCTGATCTCTCCATGTTGTTGATGATGATTCAGGTGACGATGATATCAATAATTGTGATGATATAATAGAAGACATAGTATTTTGTTGCAACCAGTTCATAGCACTCATCTTTAATGGCGACGAAGAAGATTGAGTCATCGTCATTGGAGGAGATAGATGATTAGGATGAGTTATTTCCATCGGTTGATGTTCCAAGGTAAAGCCGAAGACTATGCTACAAGAAATATAGCAAAACTTTATACATATTAGTGTGTGTATAGGATATAAAAAGAGATTCATATTGCCTAACCAGTGTATGGTGGATGACGATTGACAATAACAAAGGCAAAGATGAGGAGAAAAAATCATTAAAAGTGAAAAGGGTATCCTAGGGTATCCCTGTCAGCCAAGCACCACCAGTTGAAATACTGTTAAGAGTAGATCAACAGGCACATTTATTGATTGAGTAGAATTATGATATTGTATATTGATACGATATTTGCCTATATTATTTTGCAGTGTTGATACCGATGAGTGGTGAAAAAATGGTGCAAAGTTAGACTACAAACGGTATCCTGAACCCCTAATGCCAGAGCCGCGACTAATAAGTCCAACAATGATGTGGTTATTTGTAATATAAGACGACTATACGCAGGAGATATTGGAGTAAACACATCCATTTTATTAGTTCATGAATATTGCAAAGATAGAGAAATGACGACATCAATATTAACACAAAAAATGATGTGTATCATCTTCCTTATACTACTGATACAACAATATAACACTCCAAATTATGTACTATCTTGGACAACAAGTAGAGTAGGTACATCTTCTCGTTATAGCCATTTATCCTTACGTCAACATTCATTAAAAAATAAGCCGAGCTCTCTACTATACATGAAGCAACATGAGAATGATGATATTAAAGAAAAGTATATAAATTTAGCTAAAGAGGCATATAACAAGTATTATTCAAAGGACAAAACATCAACAACATCTGATGAGGAGTATTTAAAGTTAGCTCAAGATGCTTGGATAGAAAGTAGTAGTGGTGATAGTGATGTATCAAAAGTTGCAACTAAGCTCGAATCTACAGAAGATTCAACATCTAGTAGTAAACCATTCTTTGCTACAACAAAACCAAAGACTGACGAAAATAAAGCCACGACAAATGGTGAAAGGAAAGATGATGCAAGTTTAAGAGATGTAGTAGTCAATGATGACAAAATATCTGAAGAAATTGGAACTAATTCAACTCAATCTTTTGTGGATATACTCACATCTTTTCTGAAAAACAATAATGAAGAGAAGAAGGAGGAGACGAAACAGAGCGACAGTGGAAACTTTGTATCAAATTGGGGTCGGATATTGTTTGGTACAAACGAATCTCCGGATTTAGATGAAGAGAATATACCATATGGTCTACGGACTGAAAGTTTCAAGGCGAGTGATGTGGTTGAGAAGGTACCAATAGAACCGACAACAGACAATAAGGAAATAGTGAAAGATGAATTGGCACTGCAAAAGAAAGTAACCCCAGAAAAGAAACCAGTAGAACCATCTACAAGAAGTCAACCAGTAATCATATTGAAAAGAAAAACTAGTAATAATGATGAAGATGATAGTACTAACAAAAAAGATACCAAGAGGTTGGTCCGTGTGGACAATGGCAGAGGGTACTCATTAGTCAATGATCCATTATCATTAGCATCATTCTTTGGTAATGACATTGCAAAAGAATCAGAAGTAGAAGATGAAGCTGATGTAATATCTTCAGTAGAGGATATTGATACGGCATTGAATGATGAGATAAAAGACGCACTACATGCCGCGGAGATACATCAAGCTATTACAGAGGGAATGACTGCAGAAGAAGCTGAACAAGTTAGGAAAAGAAGACAGTCTACTGTTGGCTCATCATCGTCCAATACTCCACCGACTCCACTTGCTATTGAAGATGGACAAGGTACTGCAGAAGATGCCGAGGCAGTACGAAGACAGAGACTTAAATCAGCTGACGAAGTCGCAAGAGAGTTGAAGCTAATGGCGAGTACAAAGAAAGAAGAGTCATCTACTGCTAACAGCAAAAGTCTTCCAAATGATACATTAGAAAAGGTATCACTAAAGGAGATTAGAAGAAGTACAATACCAAAAGTATCTCAAGCTGAAGTACCTATAGAAGAAACACAGCCGCCAATATCGTTGTCATCTGAAATGAATGCTATCGTGAGTAAAGCGACATCATTTCTCAAGGGGTTTGGCGGAGAAACAAAGACTTCTACAGAGGAGAATAGGGCTGACAGACAATCAAGTAAAGCACCACCGGTTGCAGTTGAGAGGATACCGAAAGAGCCAATTATAAAAGTCGATACACCCAAGAAGTCTATTGCAATGAACAGAATGAAAGACAAGGGACAAAAGGGCAACAGAGGCATAAGAAAATCGAAACAACTCGATGTAAAATCAAACACATCATCAGTGAAAGATAGTTACAAGGCACTTGGAGATGAGATATCGAATGCGCTCCGTGCTGCTGAACAGGGGGTATACCAAATCAAAGAAGGGATGACAGCTGAAGAAGCAGAGCAAGTAAGAAAGGCAAGAGTATCTGGATCATTAGTCGATTCTGTTCCCAGTAATCCAATTCCAGTTACAATCGAGGATGGCCAAAATACCGCTGAAGATGCCGAGGCGGTGCGGAATGCACGTTTGAAATCTGCAGACAAGTTTGCCAAGGAGTTGAAAGTTGTGGCTGCAAAAGGGGCAGACACAACTGATAGATCCGATACCCTAAACACTTCATCAATAAAAGGTACGATATCAAACAAGGCTACAAATATTCCACCTATCAAGGGGCAAAGCAGCGCTGGATCATTACCACAAGTACCTCAGAAAGCAATAACAAAGAATGTACAACTTCTCAAGAAAATGGAGAAGGGAGTATTAGGGACATTGAAATCAAAAGGACTTGTATCAAAAGATGCATTTCCGCTAGCAGCAAAATCAACTATATCATCCATACCAAGTCAAACACCACTCAAAATATCAGCTTCTTCAAGAATGAAGGGTGATGAGAACAAGAAACAATTTGGCAGCTTGAAAGGAAGTAACCTGAATGGGTTGAAGAAGAAGCAGGGCTTAGCTGCTAATAATCTGAAACAACCTGCATTCGGCAAAACACCATTACCATTTACGAAAAAGACTCCAGATTCATTCAAAGGTGGAAAGAAGAGTCTAGACAGAGCTTTCTCAACATCAATACCGACAAGTAAAGGAAATGCAAAAGAAACAACGGGCAAGAAGAGTCCGACTGTCTCATTTGGCTTGAAGAATTCCCCATTGATGAAGGGACAAGACAAGAGTAATAGTGCTACATCAAGTAAGATGACGGGAAAAGTTGCTGTTGCCAATGATAGTACTACAAAGCAGAAACCCAACTTTCCACCGCCACTGAATGTAGTCAAAGATGATTTGAGAAAAGGCTTCTCAGTGCCACCCAAGACGAATGATGCGAAGTCCAGTGAAAGTATTCCTGAGAACATAACCAAGGATCAGTCTAGGCTCAAGCCATTGAAAGGCTCAGCTACTAGTTTCGGGGGAACTACAGCGGTGCCAAATTCCAAGTTTAAAGGCTCTACCTTGGGTGATTTGAAAGGCGAGAAGTCTTCAGAACCATTCAGTAAAACACCACTATCAGGTCCAATGAAGGAGTCATTTAGTGGACAGAAGGCCAAGAACACTCTCACTTCGCCTCCTGCCGCCACTTTAGACAATACACCGACTATCGAGGATGAGGAGGATATACTTCTAGTTTCTGAGGAAGAGGTAGAAAGAGCTGACTCTGACTTATCAGCCGGAGACAATCAGTTCTCAGCAATTGCCGATGGGGACGAGGTAAAAGTTCCACCGGCTGAAACAACACCGCAAGCATTGCCTGTGAGTCAAGAAGAACCTCCTCCTTATATTGAGCTTGAGTCTAATGAGGTACTACTAACTGATTCTGAGTATACTTGGCTGTTAGAAGAACCTACATACTTTCCATTTCTTCATGTTGGACGTCGCATCAGAAGTAGTAAGTATGGCACCACACACGAAGGGTTGCTCGTTTTTTCCAATGAGGGCAATGGATACTATCGAGCAACACCATGTATTGCAAAGAGGCCGTGGAGTATCAAAGAGCTGAGTGCCATGGTGCCGACAAAAGTGCAAATACTCGAAAAGGGTGAACAATACGATGAAACGGACATGATGTCTCCTGAATCATATGAATTAGATGCATTATCAGCCACCTTAAGGCAATACTATGAAGTAGAAACTTCCTTGTCGCAAAAGTTTGACAAGAAGAGAACACTTCAGCAGAAGATACGACAGCAAAAGCTGCAAGATGAGAAACAAAATGGTGGACTAGTTACCGAGGAAGATATTGATGATCCAGCTATGGTACAAATGCTCATTAGAATCTATCCGGATGATGGTAGTGGTGGTCCAAATGATGATGATGTCCTCCCTGAATATGGAAGCGTAGGTCTTGATATATGGGGGAAACAACTAGGAGATGGTAGCCACGAATGGTTAGTCTTTGAAGGCAAAGTAGACACAGAAATCACGCTACAGGATGCTCATCAAATGGATGACGGCACCGTCCATCGTCTACGCGGTATTCAACGGATGCTCAACCTTCCTGAGGCGTTTACCTTTGGAGACACCTTGGATCATATCTTTCGATCACTTCTGGAGGATTTGGTGTTTCTTTCTTCTTGTAACGTTGTCCACCGTGACCTTCAGCCTAAGAATATCTTATGTGATGGTACAAACCAGCGCTTAGTTATCACCAACTTTGGCAATGCAGTGGACTTGGACCGTGAGTTTTGTGTGTCTGTTATCTTAAGTCTTTACTTTCATACACTCATCCTTTCTCTCTGTTTCGAATCATGTATTGCCACACTCAACATCTTCAGCCCCTCGCCTTGGACTTGAGAATGATAGTCTTGAGTTGTATCATCCGGGCAGTATTGCTAATACCCTCGCAGCTGATGTATTTTCAGTAGCACTGATACAAATTCAACTTCTATTTGGTATCTCAACAATACAGCAAGTTCAACAACAGATGAAGGGCGTGAGCTATGATCTTGACTTGTGGCTTCAAAAGATGATAGAATCGAGATCATGTCCGAGTGAAGCACTTGACTATTTGAGACAACGGCCTGGTCTTTGGTCACTGCTAAAAGGAATGATACGACCCAACCCTCTAAGAAAGAAGATTACCTCAGACAGCCTTCGGAGTCTAAACGAAGTCCTTAACAAATCGAGTGGCAAGATAGATGGTTATATACATGAAGGAGAATCATATCTCCAGTCTATTCTCGATCCATCGTCAGTTGACCGTGAGATACAGCCAGCCGAGTCATCGCCAGAAGTCGGAATCGGCGGAAAGGAAGATGAAGGTGCATTTGATATTACACAAGTTCCGTTTACATTGCAACCTCGAACAAAGGTATCACCCTCAATCCTCGCTGAACTTTCAAAGAGTGTAGAAATACCAGCTTCAGTTCAAACAACAGAGAACGAATATATCCGAACTGTAACATCAGCATCAATGGCCACAAACAAGAATGAATTCATTGACATCACTCGTATCCAGTTCTCACCAGAACGCACATCGTTACTCACGGACACACTACCAACTACAGTACAACAACAAAGATCGGGATCGATGGCCGGATCATATTATGATGTACCACGAACTCCTCAAAGAGTTGTATCGCCATCCAAACCAAGAACAGCTAATGTTATACCAACTACCACTACTACTTCTTTAGAGGTAATTGAAATCATTGCTCCGGCTGGCAAGCTTGGGGTTGCTGTCGATGACGAAGGCTATGTAATAAAAGTAGATGAAGATAGTCCTCTATTAGGTCAAATGCTTTTAGGAGATATGATCATCAGCGTTGATGAATATGACGCCCAGCGTCTGGTGATTGATGATTTGTACAGACTACTTATCAGTAGAGCTAATGCTATGAGGATGATCCAGGTACTAAGAGAA
>Ga0214480_101134_pt1 | contig 12104 bp, 10 predicted proteins | sample M1_20Mar14CPVII9_3_FD_165042 | JGI IMG/M metagenome (GOLD analysis project Ga0214480, IMG submission 165042) | Marine eukaryotic communities from Monterey Bay, California, United States - M1_20Mar14CPVII9sort6BwellE17 | ecosystem: Environmental > Aquatic > Marine > Unclassified | place: USA...
GTATATTTATTAACGGTCATAGTGGGGTGGTGGCTGGGGTTGGATGGAATTATGTTTCTTCGTGGATTAGGATTTTATTAATGATAGTTAAATTATTGATATTGGGGGATATGGGGTTTGTGTTTGGCGGTGTGTATGATATGAGGTGGGGGTATTCAATATTTATTTTTGCAACTTGTGAGCGTTAGATGGTGCACCCACAGTCTATGTATGGTATGGTAATTAGGTTTTCGGGGTTAAATGGTGGAAGAGGGATTATTAATTCATGAGTCTGTTTGAAATTTGCAATACATTGGCATGTTATTTTACCAACTCTTCTTCTAATGCATATCACATGTTCTCTTTAATTATTTTTAACACACACACAAATCCAAACACAGGATATGAATCCCAACTTAAGGAATTAAATGCCTACTCTGAAAAACTCACACGTGAATACAACGAGAAGGTAGAGCTCCAAGAAGTCCTTGAGAAGGCACGTCGGTTCTTCATGACTGATGCTCCCCGTCTTGCCGTATCGGAATTATCAGGAGGACGTTCCTCCAATAAGCCCGGTGCATTATTAGCTGGTGCGCATGACGATGAGGCACGTGCTGAATTAGATATGCGTTTTAGTTCTATTACCGGTGTCGTGTCCACTGAGGAGAAGGTCCGATTTGAACGTATGATTTTCAGGGCCACACGTGGTAATTGTTATGTTAGGTTCGCTCCCATCAAGCAACCGATTACTGATCCTGAAACTGGATCACTTATTGAAAAGTGTGTCTTCATCGTCTTCTTCAAGAGTTTATCCATTGAAACCAAGTTGAAGAAGATTTGTGATGCATTCTTTGCTCATCGGTACTCTCTTCCCGATATGGATGACGCCCCTGCAGTTGATAGGATGTTAACCGAGAATGCCCAAGAGTTGGTAGACTCCCGTACTGTCCTATTGAAGAATCAGGATACTAGGTTCCGTTTATGTCAAATGCTTGCACAGCATACCGAACGTTGGACGTGGATTGTGTTGAGGGAAAAGGCCGTGTACCACACCCTTAACATGTTCAAGGCTGATGTTTCTGGTATGCTCCGTGGTGAAGGATGGGTCATCTCCGAAGCGTTTGAGGATGTCCGTGCGTCAGTTAACAACGCCCATAGTAATATGGATCACAACATGCCGTCACATGTTGATCAGGTGGCAAAACCTTGGCCTACACCTCCCACACACTTTACTACCAACAAGTTTACGTATGGATATCAAGAGTTTGTCAACACCTACGGTATTCCTCGCTATAGAGAGGCTAACCCTGCATTATTTACAGCGGCCACATTCCCTTTCCTGTTCGGTGTTATGTATGGTGATATTGGACATGGATTGTTCCTCTTCTGTGCTGGTTTGTACTTACTTTGGAATGAAGAGAAGAATGATAAGGCCAAGTTGGACGAGATGACGGGAGGATTGCACGCTGGACGTTATATGATTGTTATGATGGGATTCTTCGCCGTGTACGCCGGATTAGTGTACAATGATTGCTTCTCACTTGGTCTTAACCTCTTTGGTTCACGTTGGACATTCGGAAGTGATTCGCCCGAGGAAGGAGATGTTGCCGAGATGACAGGACAGTATGGAGATGGTGATTCCGTCTACCCATTTGGACTTGATCCCATGTGGCATGTTGCTGCCAATGAACTGCTCTTCTTCAACTCATTCAAGATGAAGCTGTCCGTGATCTTTGGTATCTTCCAAATGTTCTCAGGAACATGTCTGAAGGGAATTAATGCCATTTACTTTGGCAAGCGTCTTGACTTCTTGTTCGAGTTCTTGCCCATGGTGGCGTTTGCTAGTTCCCTCTTCGTTTACATGGTCATCTTGATTTTCATGAAGTGGAGTATCAACTGGAACTCTCGTATGTTGTCAGCTACCTGCCTTGACCCCAACTCTGCAGGATGGGGAAGTGCTGACTACCAAGAGACTGTGAATGGTCAGACTGGAGTGTGGGCTGATTGTGCCGGTGGAGGAGATGGTACATGCACTCCTTGGGGATATGTCTGCCAGGGCAACGATAGTCTTGAAGACAAGTGTCCACTTGACTTTGGTGGGTCTGGCGACGGATGCCAGCCTCCCAACCTCATCACCTCCTTGATCAACATTGCATTAGCTCCCGGAACTGTCGATGAGCCCATGTACTATGGACAAGCTGGTATTCAGAACATCTTGCTTGCCATTGCCTTTATTTCCGTCCCTGTCCTCTTGTGTGCCAAGCCCTACTTCCTAAGTAAGGAGATGGCTACACACCATCACTCTGCTCATGACGATGACGACGAGGATGATGAAGAACATGGTTTTGGGGAGATTCTCATCCACCAGGCCATTGAGACAATTGAGTTTGTGTTAGGAATGGTTTCCAATACTGCTTCTTACCTCCGTCTTTGGGCTCTTTCCCTTGCTCACTCTGAACTTGCCACTGTGTTCTGGGAGAAGGCTATGCTTTCCACCCTTAACCTCAACTGGTTTGCTACCTTTATTGGGTATGGAATCTTTGCCGGAACGACCTTTGGCGTTTTACTCATGATGGATGTTTTGGAATGTTTCTTGCATGCCTTGCGTTTGCATTGGGTTGAGTTTCAGAACAAGTTTTTCCACGCTGATGGAATCCGCTTTGCTCCCTTCTCGTTCAAGCAGATCTTGTCTGATGCCTCTGCAAATTAGATAAGATTTTGGTCAGAGTCGGAAGTTTGATTTGAATGTTAGTTAGTTGATAGTGAAGAGGGGCTCCTTGATTATTCTCAGCTTGTGATAATGAAGAGGATAGTTAACGGATTACCTCATTAGATAAATGTAAGAAATGGTTTATTTCAGGCAAGTATTAGTAATGTACGTATTAGTTACTTTAAGTCTCCTTATTGTGGGCCGAGAGTTCTTCTGCATAGACTCGGTATCGTTGGAAGTAATGAAGAAGTAAAGGTGCCTCAATCTTCTGACGACTACTACTGATACTTTGCTATCAAATTATACAATCCAGCCTTGGCAGCTTGTCCACCAACTATACTATCAACAACTCTACCATTCTTGAATAATAAAAATGTAGGCCAGCCATCGACATTATACTCTTCTGCTACACTTGGATAATAACTAACGTTAACTTTGCAAAATATCACCCGTTGCTGAAATTCCTCTAATTCAGACAAGTCTTTATAGATTGGTGCTATCATTTCACATGGAGGACAATTGTTGGATGTAAAGTCTAGTACTACAAGATGCTGATCGGATGTGCTAATTATAGTTTGTATTTGAGATAGTGATGTTATCGTTTGTATATTATTATTTTGCCCGTCACCACCACCTCGAATTGATAGTAGATTTGAGTATGCTCTTCTCCTGCTTTTAGATGATGACGATGCTAAATCTTTGTCATTGGTCGATATGTAGCTGATGTCTAATATATCTTGGACATTAGTTGATGGATTATTGATGTGAGGATACCTTCGAGGGTTGCATAAGAATGTTATGCTAATACTACCACAACTAACTCTGATATTATCCGGGTTATTATTATCTCCGCCGAAACTACCACCGCTTACAACAACTAATAATAATATCTCGAGCAAGAAGAGCAAGGCCAACATCATTGCATACTCATAGTTCTCGTCTCAGTTTTACGATTGGCGGGCTATATTAGCGATAGAACGGATCATAGAAAAATTAAAATGACCCGAGAGCATATCTACGCTGAGACTATCGTATGCTTTGCTCTCTAAAGGCAAACTAATCCCCATTTGATCATTGCAATATGGGCTTACCAGGAGTACTACAAAGCGCCAGAGATGACGGCAGCGATTGCAACAAACCACTCCGCTCCGAATCTGGCAGCAGTTCTGTCAGTTTTAGTAACAACACAAAAGTAACACAAAATAACAATTCACATACATATGATCTCCGCCCCTCTCGATTAATATCTCGTGGTATGTCCTCCTTTTCTAGATTATCCTCCTTCTCGTCTTCATCAACAAATAGCAGCGGTAGTAGAAGAAGTTTACTGCTAAAGAAATCATCAATATCAAAATCATTACGACGATTGGAATCAAGATTGAATTATAGTTCCAATAGTGGAACTGAATTAAGTCAATTGTATTTATCAAGTCCTGAAGATGATACAGCAGTAAGTGGAAATGGTAGCAATATTAGTAGTGGAGGTGGTAGGAGAAGATCATCATCTTGGTACGAATCGGCAGATTTGTACGGTAGACGAAAGTCATTCCGTAGATTAAATAGTTATGCAAAGTTCTTAGGTAAGCAAAGCTATATATATATATTGACAAGTTCTCACAGACTCGTCGTCTCCTTTGAACTTGTACTTACACAGACTCTTCTTGATTCTCCTCTTTTATAGATGTTGAAATGATGAGTAACATTAATGAAGGAGATGACGAAGAAGTCGAAGAGCGGATGTTGTTAATTGAAGAAACCACCGATACACCAGAGCTATCTAAAAGGAGAAGAAACTACTGCTGCTCCTGTACGAGGTTACTCACCAATAATCAAGCAGTGATTGTACCATTATTAATGCTCATTGATTTACTACTAGGTGTATCATTGAGTATATATGATTCCAACTTATTACGGAATGTACCAAATTTCAACTTCCCGTTGTGTTATGCATTGGTACAAAAGTTAACGAATGCTGTAGCAAGTTTGGTATTGATTTGTTTAAGTAGAAGGTGGGAGAGGGATTCATTATTATCCAAACAACAACAACAACAACAACAACAGTCGTCTGTAGTAAAGAAGAGTAGTAGTGCCAATCCAACAACAGCACCAACAATAGATTTGCCATCGGCACAAATATTTAAGCAACATGTTATACCACTATCAGCGGTGGCACTATTCCAAACTATATCTTCGTCCTTTGCCAATGAATCATTAACAATCATTCCATTACAACTATTCAAAGTCTGCTTGATGTGCGGGCCTCTATTTGTGGCGGTTATAACTACATGTATCGAAGGACAGGTATATAGTAAAGCACGTATGTTTGCACTAAGTTTGATTGGAATCGGTGCATGTCGGGCTGTCTATGCAGAGAGTGAGAATGCTGATAATCCAAGGTATATCATGATAGGAGCTGGATATGCTCTAGCTGCCTCGGCATTTAGTGGAATTGGATTAGTATTGAGTAGTGTATTGATGCATCATCAAGGAGAAAAAGATGATGACGAAGAAGATGGCAATGATAACGGAAGAGCTAAGAATGATTATGGCCCGACGACGACGATAGAAAAGAAGAACCAATCCAATTCAGAAAGAGTGGAGCTTAATCCTCTTTCTTTACTCTTCTATCTGAGTTGTGAACAAGTGGTAATGCTAAGTGCCTACCTCTTCCCCTGGGATGTTCTAAAAACATCTCAAGAAGAAGTAGTAAGCGAGGCAGGAGAAGAAGTCAGTGAATTTGCCGCATTCTTCATTTATATGAAAGACAATCCATGGAGATTATTGTCTTATTTAATGATTGGATCCATAATGTCATTATGTCTGGCAGTATTGACTTTTGTCTTGGTAAATCGAACATCTCCTGTTGCAACTAGTTTACTGGGTAATGTACGAAGTATTATGACAGTTGGGATAAGTTCAATCGTTTTTGGTGGTAGTGGCCATTCAACAGCAGCTGCATTCGGTTACACTTTAACACTAATGGGAGGAGTAGTCTATGGTATGGAGGCACTTCGAAATGGATAATAGGATGAGTCGGTTAAGATCACTTTTAGGTTAGGAAATAATATTACAAACATACCACTAGACTACCAATACTCAAAAGATCAGCTCTGAAGACTCTAGACCACGATTTCATCATTGCAAATCATCCTCATTCTCAGAAAACACAGGAAATGTAGTAGAATGCATATCATGACATAATTCTGTCTTTCCAACCATTTCTTGAACTAAAAGAGAGACTGACTCTTCTTCTGCTAGTGATATTGGAATCTTTCCTTCCTCTGCCGCCGCAGCTATTCTGTCTATTGCATCGTTTCCTGATGAATCATCACTACTAGAACTACTCGACTCGTCACTGCTACTTGATTCATCCACAGAAGAGTCATCATTATTGTTACTGTTACAAGTTGTCTGCAGCAGAGTCAATGGCGAGCGTCTCTTCTGTTCATCAAGTGAAGGCTTATTAGTATGATGTTGTGGTACTGATATAGAAGAAGAAGTTGATGACGACGTGCCGCCACCAGATACAGTTTTCCGTCGTTCAAGAGATGACCTTCTTGAAATGATCTTGTTGTTGCTACTCGATTGTTGTTGTTGTTGTAAAGTGGTAGCTCGTCGATGAGAATTGATCACTCTCTGTGGAGACGGCCACTGCTTCTCTGTCGGTCTCTTCCTCCTTCTTCTAAATGACAAGTCAGAGCTAGCATTAGTTTGAAATGTCAAGGCACTACCTACACTATCATTCTCGTCCGATACACAATTACCACCAATACTAGAAGACGATGATGAACACTGTTGAAAGTTCGCCAACGAGGACAACCGACCATTCCCTTGTGTTATAATCATGGCATCACTACTCCTCCGTCTCATCCGAGCATCACGCTTCTTCGTGGATCCTCCTCCAGTATTGCTGTTGTTTGGTATTCCTCTCCGCTGCTGACTATTGTTATTATTAGCAGAAGCCGACGATGAACCATATGTACTGTATCTCCGCATGTGTAATGGTATTCTCTTTGGCTTTTCAGCTTCTCTCTTTGCTCGGAGAAGATCTTGACGTATCTTATCGGTAATCATTCTACCAACAGTACCACGCCATACTCGTTGCAACGTCTGTGCACCATCTTGACGTTTCTTCATTTCAAGTTGATACATTTCTCGTGTTATTTTCATTCTCAGCATGGATTGGATGCAGGCTGCTGATTGATTACTAATCCTTTGTCTCTCTGATAACAAATCAAGATAATACCTACGTTGAGAAAAACGTCTAAAGCTTGCCTGAATGTACGAGGCTGAGGTGTTTCTACGCCTCCATTTCAACTCATTTTGACGAGCCTTAACCTCCAATCGTCCTCTCCAACCACGATAGTGACATTGAAAGAACTGTGCAACTAATTGTTTCATGTACAACTCGTACTGCATATCACGAAGTAATTTCAGTGCCTGTCGTTGACGTATAATTGTTTGAAACTGTATCAATCCTCTCTCAATTGTAACAATCATTTCATGTGCATCATCTCTTGCCTGTTCAGTCTCAATCAACTGTTCTTCCAATACATTAACACGTCGTTCTTCCAATTGAAATTCCTTCTCGAGACGTCGTTTCCTACCTTGCATTTCAACAAGACGACTTTTACGGAATGTAGCACGTTCAAGAGATCCATCGTTGTAAAAACGACCTGTAAGACGTGTACTGAAATTACATTTAACTGAATGTCGTCCGAGATTTCCACCATTCAATATTTGTGCATCATCATTGAGTTGTGATAATGGATTAGTAGGCGTGGTTTGATGTTGATGCAGTTGATGTTGTGGTTTATGAGGAGAGTAATAGTGTTCCATCTTAGGTTGGTCGACTAGTTAAGTTGTCGTTGATGTAGTAATGTTATCAACATTGAGTTCATAATGTGATTGTGAATGAATGATGAACGATTGTTCCTTATTGAACTATTGTATTTTGCCATTTCATTTATTGTGCTTTCGTGTGGGAAGAGAGTGAAAAATCTCTTGTCATTTTCATTTTCAAGTCACTTTCGACTTTGTATTCACCCATTTTTATCTCTCCTAAGATCAATATTACTTTGCATTCATCTCATTTCAATACCCTATCTCAATCTAAATTTGTTAAGTCGAGATGGCAACTAACTCCACTAATACTACAACAATAACAACTACTACTGATATTGATAGTATATGGAATTCATTAAAGAACGAAGATACTAATGGTAGCGGTAGTTCTCCTCTTGAGTCTCGCGTTACGATCAAGAAGGAATCTGCACGACGACAGCAGAGGCTTGATATAATCAAGGTTGTAGACAAACCATTTGATATTGATGCCGTTTGTACGTCTCTGCAGAATGTTGAACCAACAAATAGCAACAATGATGAAGCGACTAATGTCAAAGTCGAGTCTCAACACATCAATGCAGATTCTTCCTCTTCGACTACTACCGATAGTATCTTGTGTGGACTAGACGAAAGTGAGAATGCAACCACATCAGCAATCCCCTGCTGTTGTGATTCCGACGACGAAGATGAACTACCTGAGCAACAATCTTCCTCAATAAATAACAACAGTGACGATACTTCGTCGAGGATTGAAAGAGTAGCACAAGCATTGAAAAGTGGTTATGTTTCGGCACGAGTAGAAGCATTGATCAAGCTCAATGATGCAATCAATGCATTGCTGATCAATTGTCCACTACCCCCAAAACTAGCACTAGCCTACCCTCCACCATACAACAACAACAATGATAACCATGTACTCAAGCTTGAAGGTCAAGTGTCTACTCAACATTCAATACCAAGACAATCATTGATAGAAGATAATGATGACGGTGGCGTCAACAACGACAGTCTAGACAAGACAAGAGCTCGACTACAAGTGATATTGAACACATGTGGAAGCTCCTTGATTCAACTCATTGGAGACAAGAAGTCTGAAAAGTGTAGATTGGTTTCATTGAAATGTCTTCAATCATTACTCCTTTCTCGTACTGATTCCTCCACTATAGCAAGGCATACTATTCCCTATCTGATTCCAGCATTGTGTGCAAGATATCGACCTTGCTCGTACGATAAAGACCAGGAGATCTTTGTTCAAGATTATCAAATGCACCAGTTCTACAAGAGAGGAGGAGTAACCAATCGTCAAGACAGAGCTGGCAGTACTTCATTTCAAGTTATTGAGCCTAATGAAGAAGTGCGTCTTGAACTCACTGCTACATTGAAATGTCTTGTTCGAGGAATAGTTGCCACTAATGCCGAACAAAGCCTTGATGCCTACTACCCTGATGTCATCTTCTCATTATACTCTTGTTTACAAGATCCATTTCCTGATGTAAAGATTGAGGCATCTTCTTTACTAGTTCAACTACTTCGTATCCCTCGTTTTGAACAACAGGCTAAATACTTTGCGACTGGAATAGCAAGATCTGCACTACCAAACTGTAGACATAGGGATACAAATGTGATTGTAGGTGCTATTGATCTGTTTGAGGCTAGTGTTTGTGTCCCCGATAAAGCAAAGAGGAAGGGTGCTGGAACTACAGCCTTGTCTGATCTTGTTGGATTTCGTGAAGAGAATGTAAGTGGCTTTGACCATATCTTGTGTTCATTTGTTTTGTGTTTATTTGTTGTATTGATTCATCAGCTAACATACTTGTTGCCCCACCTTTATTTATGATAGGTCCTTCCAATTGCTGCATTCTACAATTCTCAGTGCAGTGTTTCAGTCAATACCTTGGCAGAACTTGCCTCACATAAGAATCATCGTGTTCGTCTCCGTTGTTGTAAGATGTTATCATACTTCTTAGTGTACCTCCCAGATAGATATGATCATCAACAGCGTCTGTTGCCATATGTCTTGTCCTTCATTAATGATGATATGCAACAAGTTCAAGATGAAGCGTTGCAATGTATTGAAAAGTGTGGATTGCAATATGAGCACGAGCACCCCGACGATGTGATTGAAAGACGTCAATTTGGTGTAGATGGAGAGTATGATACAATTGATTATAACCACAATCATTTACCAAAGCCCTTCAATCGTAGACCAAGTCTCGGAGCACGATTGTTCGTTCGTGCCAATAGCAGTCGTTTCTTCCTTGCAATGTTGGATGAGTTGCATAACTGGAGAGATGAAACACGAAAACGATCAGCTGAGCTGTTGCTAATCTTGACTGTATATTGTGAAGAGCACTTGGTGAAAGATTTCCAACATACTCTCACCTCAATATCAAAGGCTATTAATGTTGAAAAGTCATCTCAGGATGTAAATGATCATTGGAAGATACTCGAGAAGATTCAGCAAGTATTGTGTCTCATGGGAAAGTATGTGGATCCAAAAGTCTACCTTCCATTGATATGCCCGAGGATTTGCAGTAGTGATAATGATATGCTCTTGGCAGTAACAACGAGTAGCGACTTGTATAAAGACGACGATGATACTAATCGTCATTGCTCTAAAAGTACTCGCTTGAGCTATACCGTCATTCTATCATCTCTCATTGAGGGCACACCGCTACACAGGCTAATGCCACATTGGATACATCTCGTGACACTCCTCTCTGATAGTGCTTGTGGTAGTAGTGGAACACAAACAAGTCGCGAGTCCTTGACTGCTCTACAGGCACTGCTTGCAAAGTCGAGCAAGGAGGTGGTGGATGAAGACAACGACGATAACGGTAATGATGGTGTCAAACAAATGTTCATATCTTACTTTGTCAACACGGGACACATGACAAAACTGGAATCAGTCCTTTCCACAACTATTCGAACACTAAATAATACCGGTGATGGTAGTGTCAAGATGATAGCTGAAGAGTGTGTCCGTTCGTTGAAATGTTTGTTAGCAGTTGTTGCTACCCAAAAGAAACAACCAACAAGATAGCTCAAAAATGTTTAATTTCCACACTACCCCAATAAGAATAGCGCATTGTAGCTCATACCCCCAATATAACTCAAAAATAATACTATAGATCTCCCAAAATTGTGTGTAACTACCCCCACAAACCCCTCTATAGTTCATCCCCTGTACTCGTCTTTCCACCAAAGACTAGCTTCTTAATACCCCTCCCCACCTTACCAAAGTGTATACCACCAATTGACAATCCATCTTTTAAGAATTCAATACCCCAACGTTCGAGAGTACCAATATTCTTAAATTGCGTTGCATATTCGGCTGTGGATGGATGACCGAGGTAGAATTTATCCTGTTTGGATAGTGGCTGTTTGTGTGGGTGGTGTAGAAGATGAAGGAAGGTATACGAGGGTGAGAGAAGATGGACTAACATACAAATACCCAGCAAGCACATCTCACAATCCCCTCGACTATCTTTAAACACACCCCTGTCAAACTCACCATGTAATATGTACACATACTTTGCTTAGCACTGCATGTTGAGATGATAATAAAATTACCACTAACATTGTTCACTTTTGCATATGCCTTGAACTTGGGGACAATCTTATATAGATGTAGGACAGTGGGGAATGAGAGGAATGCCAATGATGAGTATACGGAGGAACAAGAACGCGGTCATACCATGCCTCACATCATATGACACAACCCCAAACAAACAACAAACAAACAACTCACCTTGTATGATTGCAGTATAGCCGACATCGCCCCAGCAGTGAATGGATGTGTCATAACAGCTGCATTAACTTTTGGCAAATTACCAATTTCATAAAGTACATCTTTTGAATGCAAAGACGTTTCCGACTTTTTCTTCTTATCATCATCCGCAAGGATCTTTGAATTAACATTTAACAATTGCTTCTTCATCTCCTTACCACTACTACCCAACACTTTACTAGATAACAACACACCACTAACAAATCGTGTCTGACCTCCCGGTACCAATGATGCATCATCTAAATTTATCGAATATAACAAATCAGCAGTATCTGTTACTACCTTACCGTCTGTATCCTCGGCAATTATTAAATTCGATTGTGTACCATCTTCGACAATGTTTAAATCAGATGATATTGTACGTATTGTGCCTGTGGATGCGGCATAATCTTTATTCATTAATTTGTATACAAATTCACCACCATTGCTGTTACTGGGGAAGGTATCAACTGTAATTGACATTGATGATAATAATCCAGCCGATAATGCAGAATGTAATGTCGTGATTGTCATAATAACGCATATTACCAAGAATTGTTTCCGACGTTGTGGTGAATCACGTGGTTCGTTCATTGTCATCTCATGATAGTTCAACATGGTATTGTGTGGAGATTGAAAGATTCTGTTTTTTCTAGGGAGATACGGGTCGTTTGATATAACTTTTATATCTTTTGAGGTTCTGTTTGTGTACAAAGACAAAGGAGACAAGGGTTAGTAAGAGATAGTAGATAGATCCCCATATTGCACTAAATCCTATAAATGTTTTCCAATCTAGATAAG
>Ga0214480_101135_pt1 | contig 12104 bp, 8 predicted proteins | sample M1_20Mar14CPVII9_3_FD_165042 | JGI IMG/M metagenome (GOLD analysis project Ga0214480, IMG submission 165042) | Marine eukaryotic communities from Monterey Bay, California, United States - M1_20Mar14CPVII9sort6BwellE17 | ecosystem: Environmental > Aquatic > Marine > Unclassified | place: USA...
AGTAGAGGTAGAGACAATGGTGGTGGTGGTGGTGGATATTTGCCATATCAAAGTCAGCTATCATCCTTTGAGGAGTTTTTAAATTCAGGTAGTGTTGGTATTGCTTCATTGGATATTGGCATCGGGCAGCAGAACTTGGTCACGCTGAAGCATATTGTGATATTGGAAACGCATATTATATAGGTGAAGGTGTAGACGTTGATCTAAAAAAGGCGACTCATTACTATGAGTTGGCAGCTATTGCAGGAGACGAATACGCGAGGTACAATCTTGGTCTTAACGAGGACGACAAAGACAATATTGAGAGGGCATTGAAACATTGGATGATTGCTGTGAGGGCTGGAGATAATGACTCTTTAAAGGAGATCCAAGAATTATACACAGAAGGGGATGCAACAAAAGAAGATTACATGAAAGCATTACAATCATATCAACAGTATTTGAGAGAGATAAAGAGTGAACAAAGGGATAAAGCTGCTGCAGCCCGCGAGGATCATCGTTACTATTAATATATGGACACATGGGATGGAAATGTTTAGTGGCAAGAATCACGTGGATTAGAATTGAATTGGTTTACCAACTCCTGCTATAAAAAGAAAGAACTTTCTCTATTTGTGATATAAATTTGATGTTTGATATTGAGTTGAGAAGATGGATTTGCTACCTCCGTGTTTAGCAATCTACTACTGCTACTACAAATAGATCTTCCGCTTGATCTAATATGTATACTGGAAGTACTGCTACTAAATCTAGAGCATCATATCAACTTAATTGATGACATATAAGATAAGATGGTGCACTGATAAGAGTAAGAGAAGACATATACATAAATAGTTTGGGTACCAGCCGATGCTACGCTAAGCCGACAAGCGAGTAATGACCGTGGTATTATTCTACAAGTTAAGCTCATTAAGAATTATACCCGCCTCACATTGGATCGGGTTATTCTCAAGATGACGCTGGAAGATGCGCGTTGTGGCAAAAAATGAAGAAATATTGATGTTTTTGTAGTCTATGTTGAGTTATAGGAACTGGAAGGAACTTTGGGAGGATGTTAAGTTGAAGGCGATGCCTAATTCAGCTGCTCGTGTTCCTCAAGCTTTCAAGATCTCAGCAGCTGCCGTATTTATTGTTTGATTGATTAAAAGATTGACTTGGTAAATTGTAAAGATTTGTTTTGCCACATCTGATAGAGTTTGTTAGTATTTCATCATCTATACATTTTGAATTTACACTCTCTTCAGAACAAGAAATTGTTAGCATTCTTCTTCTTCTTCATCATCTAACTGTTCAATCTCAGCCGCCATAGCATTATCTTTTACCAATCATCGTCATCGACCAAGTCATCTTCGAGTAAAACAGCATTCTCCTTCTCCTCTGGAGCTTGTGGTTCATTATTTGCATGTCCGCTAGCATCATTTGCATAGGAATGCAAGTTTGCCAAGGCATAATTGACATCTTGGGGGATAACATTTCGCATATATGGCAAACTATCCGTAACAAATTGTTGTGCCGATCCAATATTATCATGAATAGATGTAATACCTCCTCCTCCCTCTTGACTAGTACCACTACCGCCACCGCCACTACGACCACTGCCTAATGATAATCGTTTCCTTAGCTTATCAATCTTGTATTCATTCTCACGATTCTTCTTCATGACACTGAAAACCTTCGGTGCCGTAAACTGTCGGAATTGTGGAGGAGCAGGATGCCTATTTCCATCAGCCACGGCTCTACCCCCAATACATGATGCATATTGCATAGGAAATGGACCATCAGTACTATTTTGTGAAGATGAGAATTGATAATCCATAAATGTTGCCGAGTCTGATATCAAATCGAATGATCGACTAAGATCGGTAACATCCATGAAGAAGTCGGGACTATGGAATGAAATGAAAGACATTGCCGAGGATAATGTCATATCAACTCTACTTAGGACGTCTTCGGGTACAAACTCCAATGGCCCTCGTCCATCGTTCCATTTTGATTGATTCCATACTGTAGATTGTGACGATGATGGAGGTCCTCGTTGAGCTGACCCATCCATTGAATCATCATCAGAGTCATGATGATGATGTTGTTGTGTCGCTGGCTTTCGTTTGGCATATAGTAACTTCCCCAGTGCATGAAATGTTGATAGCTTGGCATCCTTCTTGGTAGTAGTACTACCACCTTCTTCACTTTTCCTATTACTGCTTCTGGATCGACTTGTCATCATCATCGTTGATGATTGGAATTGCAAAGCAAAGATGGCATGGCGTAAATCACCCCCACTTGACAGATGCATCTCCTCAACAAACTCGGTAGACAACGTACCCAATCGTTCAACTTTTGCAATAGATTGTAATGCCTTCTTCATCTTGGCTTTTGTTACTGGTTGGATTTGTATTATCTGTACTAGTTGTGAATAGAGTATGTGCGGAGGTATTAACCGTTCGAGATCCTCTGGTCTGTGTTTACCCTCTTGTACGTCACTATAGATGAAGAATGTTGGTGTTTGTGTACGCTGTATATGTCGTTCCATGATGTTTCTGATAGGAGTTTGTGTGTAAGTATGAGGTGGGTGAGTGTATTGTGAGAATGGGTCCAACATGGCAAAGACATATGCAGGCATGGATCAATGGAATCACTCACCGAAATGATTGAGCCGCCTCATCATTATAAAGATTTGGAATCTGATAAGTTGAAAGTTGTATTTGGCACATGCTGTTTTAGAACAAAACACAGTAAAGATGGAATGCACATGAAACGAGAGAGAAAACTCACCTCTTCCACAAGTATCAAAGACCCAGCATACTCCTCACTGTTCTTTCCTCCACTACCTGATCCCTTCCTCTTCTTCTTTTCTGCCGATGATGATAACTGTAATGAAGAAGTATTATCGACACCAATATCCAATGAAGCAATACCAACACTACCTGAATTTAAAAACTCCTCAAAGGATGATAGCTGACTTTGATATGGCAAATATCCACCACCACCACCACCATTGTCTCTACCTCTACTTCCCATACCATATTCTCCACCCGAATTCATATTATAATCAACATGTATATCATTCCATCTTAACACTTCAATATTTAATTCATGTGCCAATACAGATAATAATGTTGATTTACCAATGCCTGGCGACCCTACTAATATTTGTAATTTCGTTGTTGGTTGTGAAGGGTTGGTTGGTATATCCCATGGATTTGAATTTGTTGTTTTATTATTTTGTTGGTGTTGCTTGTTATGGTTGGTATGACGACGTTGGTATGTAGTATATTCAACATGTGAATTGAGGAACTGACATACCTCTTCAATCTTTTTAGGTGCCACGCATATTTCCTTGATTGTTTGGGGTGCATGTTTATCTATCCACATTTCTGTATTAGTTGATTTGGTCTTAGATGTTGATTTTGATAATGAATTATTCTTGAAGGAATGTTGTTTATACGTAGTTGGTTTGGATTTCTTCATTTTGGAATTGTTATTATTAGGTTGTGTAGATAAATGTTCAGATAGTAATGTTGATTGATACTTCTTGCCATTGCTGCCGCTGCTACTATTAGATTTCTTCTTCTTCTTTTTTTGATCCTTCTTTGTTGCAACAGCAGTATCATCAGTCTTTCGTGTAATGTTGCTACTACCGCTACCTTTCTTTAACCTCTTGTGTTTCTTCTTCTTACCAGCTTGTGGTTCATCTCCGTCATATCCACCTAACAATTCATCATCACTATCAATCTCATTATTATTAGTACAACTTTTACTACTACTACTCCGAGTAGACTCTCGTCGTGTATTACATGCATCACATACTGAATTAACTAGTGTGCATTTTCGACATGTCCACGAGCTGCTGTTTTTAGTGTTGTTGCAATCATCGCTATCATCTGAATCATCTGCGGTTAGATCAACTGCACCATTGCAATTATTTTTTGACATACCAGCTGCAGACATTTTAGTATCATCATCAGGACGGGGTGTTAATAGCTTCTCACTAGAGCTACTTTGAGAACTATTCATAAAGTTATCATGCTTGTTGTTATTGTCCAATCCTCCACCAGAGCTTTGTGATCCATTGAAGTTATTATCAAGTTGCTGCTGCTCGTCATTTATACTTAATCCTTCACCTAACCATCCTAGTCTACTTGGTGGAGCAACCGCCGCACTACCGCCATGATTATTGCGGTGCTTCTTTACTACACGACGACGTTTCTTCTTCTTTTCTATACCGCTGCTCATATTGCTATTGTTAGTAGAGATATTGGACTCTATTTCAACACAACAAAACTTTGAGATTTACTGAGACTTTGAGAATAAAGAGAAACTTCTTGTATGAAACTCGTAAATTCCTTGTTACATTGGAGCATGATTGGAGTTTGTATATCGAATGTAAACATATTAGGGCGAGGTTATTTAAAGGGATTATATGGTACGAAAATGATAGTGCAATTGATCTATACTGTCGTAGTCTTTCGTTTGTATCAACACTCTTCTTTATCTTGGTGGTGGTCCGGTATCTTTCTCAAGAGAAGGGATGGAGGGGGGGGGGGGGGGGGTTAGCGGAGTGAGTAAGTTTACCAAACCAAGAGGTACTTGCTACTAATTGCCCGGCTATTAGTTATTGGAAAATTGCATATATAGCGTATGGTACCATATATGAATATAGTGATAACGAGACGAGTAATAATTGTTGGATATGAACACATATCATAGATAGATGAGTCTTATGTGCGGTATCATTTAGGATACTCTTATTGAGAGAGATGAGGAGAGAAGACGAGAGCTAAGAAGAGTTGTTGGTATGTATACTCTACCTATAATAATTGGTGAGATATCAGTATTAGCCAAATATAGTATACAATTTATAACACTTATCCTCTTGGCCTATCCAATACCTTATTCAAGAACAGTCACTCGCTTTAGGCACTCCAAGATTATCAAGCTCCTTATTACATCTCACAAAGTATCCCGCGTCAGGCCAACCATGTTGTCCTTGTTTGTGATTTGTCTTGTGATGAATACTTGCCCATGTTACCTGTCCTTTCTTACCCGTAGTCAAAGAGGTACCAATACGAAATGTTAATCCACGAGAGAAGGCATACTTTAACCTTCTTGCTAAACGACGACCGTCGTCATTATCAGGAAGGTAGGCTGCCCTCTGAATCTCAGGATATGTATTTCCTTCTGTCTCATGATAGACCTTCTGACGCCCTGGTGGTATCTTGTAAACTATTATAATAGTTCCAACATTTTCGTGTCCCCCACACGAAAGAGCTTGATCCACTGAAATGTGCATTTCCCCGGATGGACATGTACCCTGAGGCTCTCCAATTGATCCTTGGCAGGTTGGACACTTCCGGTTATGATTAAGAGCACCCAAGAGACAGTTCTTACAAAACATGTGCTTGCATTTCTTCACTCTTAACACGCCAGATGATGATTCAACAAGAGGGTCTAGGCAGATTACACATACCTCCGTTGATGAAAATGATTCGTTTGTAGTTTCGAGTAACATACTGAAATCTGAACTTGTATCAGATAATGTATCAGGGGCACTATACCTGACCACTTCTTGTGTTACTGATAGTGTTGAACTAGTGCGGTGAGGAGGTGTACGACCGGTCCTTGTGCTCGCAGATGCCGAGAGTGTACGTCTGGATGGAGGTTTTAGTGTTGAAGAGGATTTGCCATTGAAGAACTCGTTTACAACAATACTCATTGCATCAAACCACGGCTGAATAGTATGTGGAATTGTGGTGCCGTTTTCTGGTACTAATGATGATGGAAACCGGACCAAAGGAATACATTGAGCTGATCGTAGTAGAACAACTTCGTCGAGATGAGTATTCTGAGGAGATCCTGTATGCCCCCAATCTTTATTACCGATGACTGTATCAATTCCCACCTCTATAGCCTTTTGCCCAAGAGGTGCCTTAACATTAAACCTGAAGCCCTTTGGACCCGAGGCCAAAGTACCAACGAGTTCGACTTCATTTGGTTTTATACGATTCGTTTTGCCTTGTAAACGTGCAACCAAAATACCAACTTGCCCGTACTTCTTAATAGTACCAGGATTGTTACCTAAAGGAAAAGGGAAAGATACATTAGGAGAAGATACAAATGGGATGCGTAACTAAAATACCAGATCTTACCTGTGTAGACACCATCACCAAATACCCCACCATGCTTGTGTCGAGCTTCTTGAGAGTTAAGTTTGGGATTAGACACTCTATCATCCAATGTCATGAGCCCATCACGTTGAATATGACCCATAGAATCCTCTGATGTAAAGTGAAAGCCAAGGTCCACATTGGTATTCTTGCCAACGGGATCGAATAATGTATCTATGAGCATCAACATGCGCTCAGCCATCTGCACCATGTCATCTTTGGCAACAGAAGTGATTCCAACATTCCCTTGGTTTCTTTCAAGACTATAAACCTCACTTGTTACACGCTCAACAAACTTATAGGCACGGCCCATCGATGTTGATAGCATCATTTGATCCTCTCTTTCCCACCGCTCTTCTAGCTGTTGTAAGTCAGCAGCGAATTTGGCATCATCATCAATACTATTCCTCTTTGATGGTGGCGCCCCATTAGCAGGCGAGCTGCTTGCTTTGCGTTTCTTACTTTTCTTCTCCTCCTCCAGTTTCTTATGTTTCTCAGTAGCACGTGTGATAGCCTCACGAACAGGACCACATAGTTCACAACGAACATCTTTACAACGTTGGTAATGACTTAATACGTAACGACTAGAAGTACAGTGTTTAACCTTGCAAACACTGTCTTTGCAATCGGCAATATGCTTCCATAATACCTTCATCCCGGCACAGTGGGGGGTATCTGGGCACTGGCCGTTGTGTGGGCATTTGGACGCATGACGGAGTAACAGTAGACGTTGCTGCTGATGTTTCAGCCTTACTTGGTTACCCTTCTCGACTGCCACATTCAATTGAGCGTTAGCTTCACCCACTAGTGTCTGGAACTGGTCTTTCACATGCTCTGGTTTGGGGAGAAAGCGTGCAAATCCTTTCCTCAAATCAGCATCATCTTTAAACAAAGAAGCTATTCCATCGACCAATTTCAGGAGACCATGATATTGGTACATGTCCAATTCATAAGCATCCAAGATTGTGGTAAATTTATCATGTAGTCCCTTGGCCTCGATAGTTTCAATATATGTCTGAGCTTCAACTAAGCCCACTGCTTGCTTCGATAGAGTTACCAACTTGGCTGCATTATCAAATTCCATTTCAAACCTCATTATTAAATCACGATGATCGCCGAATAATGACTCTACCTCCTCCACCAACACTTCAAAATCCCCCCGGTATATATATGTATCCAATAATTTCATGAATTCAGAATGAATTTTTGGCTGTGCTGCAAATCGATTCTTGACATTATTGATATAGCTAATTGATTCATCATACTCAGTTGATGGTTTTAAGTTTGAATTTTGATGCCGTTGAGGGCTCATCTGGTTACTCTTTTTCCCCTTTTGCTGTTGCTCTGGAGGGAATTTGAGGTTGCCTCCTTGCGAAGATCCTGCCCCATTTAATGTTGGATGAGACGTTGGTTTGACAGCTGATGATAATGAACTTCTTTGTCCCGAGTTTGGTTTTTGTTGAGAAACTGCTGCTGCTGCTACTTGCTGTTTAGCCGCTGATCCATTGACCCCATTACTACCATTAGAGGTACAATTCTCATTACCATTGTCATGTTCCTTTTTCAATCGAGTAAACAAAACCTCCAAACTCATTGCAGATTCAATTGCCAAGGGATTAAGGTAAAATTTCTTTGCATTATCAAACATTAATTGTATGTCGGCATAAAAATCTTCTTTATTGGCATATGCTCGGCTTTTGAACTTGTTTGATATAATTTCAAAGTCCACTATTGATGTAGGAGATAAATTATTTATAATAACAATGGGATAAGAGGTATAAATGGTACATGTGAAATGTGATAGGGAAACAAACTTGTACTCACTGGGGTGCTTAACAATTGAAAGGTAGGAAAGGTTCTGTGTAGTTTCTTTGGGTGATAAGTGTTGCCATTTTTCATATTCTGGGGAAGAAGGGTATTGGGAAGCGACTAGCGCATCGTATATGTTCTTGCAAATAGCAAGTTCAAGTGGTATCATAATATTGGATTAGTAATATGTTCAAGAAATCTTATTCATATCCGCTACCTTCACTCCGGCGGTTACCGACAATAAAGTATTTTTAATGAAACTATATCTACCACCCTCTATTGCAATACGGTTGCAATAAGTCCACTAGTTACTGCCGCATTAGGAGGGGCAGATTTGTCGTATTTGCCGGCTGCCGGATTGCCGTTAGATGATACCATAGGCAGATTTGCAACTGCTAATCTGAACTTTTGGAAGGATACCGACCAATTCTAGCCGACGTCTTTTGAAAAATTTGCCCCCAAAGAGCCGTCTCTCTAGTATTACTTGCTATCGTAACACAGCTATCCTCTTCCTCAAATCATAAAGGTATATTGCTCCTAACGAGATAATTTGCTCGTCTATATCCGTATTTTATAATAATGAAGCTTCCTTTCCTAGTGCTCGCTGTACTTCTTGGAAATCCATCAATTCGACTCATCTCCGCCCAATCGCAATACCAATGCTTTGCAACCAAAGAAGAACTAAAGGCCGCAGTTATACTATATGCCGATGGGACATGTAATTCAGGAAGTGATTGTGGTCGAACTTATGGTTATCCGATTGATACATGGTGTTTATGGAATACTACTGCGAATGTAGGAGTTACCGACATTTCATTTTTATTCTATGATATAATCGATTTCAACGATGACTTGAATGGTTGGAATACTGAAAAGGTTACTAATATGAACTCCATGTTCATGTTTGCAGAAGAGTTTAATGGTGATATATCTGGATGGAACACCGAAAAGGTCACTAACATGGGTAGTATGTTTAAGGTGCGTGAGAAAGTATCTTGTGCATATCATGTGTTCAACTTTGCAATCATCAATACTAATGCTAACACTTCATTTCGTTTCAGGGTGCAACAAGATTTGACGGTGACATTAGTGGATGGGATATATCATCAGTTAATAACTTTTCATCATTCGTTGAAGGAGCGAGTTCGTTTAGTGGAAGAGGACTATGTTATTGGGGAGTTAGTGGTCAATTCCCATTTCAAACAGCAAATACCAAAGATATGTTTACAGACTCTGGATGTGAATTCCAAGACTCTCCTGAATGGGAAGGCTTTGGGGATATGCCAGGGCCATTTTGTGGAAGTGACTGTGTACCAACAACATCTCCAACATCAATGCCATCGGTGAGTTGGTAGTCTGTGTCCAAAAGTATCTTTCACTTATTCCTGTATCTTTTACTCATCCAACTTTTCCTATCCACAGATGAATCCAACAGTTAGTAGCAGACCTACCGATGTGCCATCGATTTCTCCAACACAAACTACCATGCCATCGCCATCTCCTTCTTCATCACCTACTGAAACAACTCAACCATCCGAGTCGCCGTCTTTATTGCCATCATTCGCTCCTTCTTCTTCTCAGTTTCCATCTTTTAGTTCTATGCCAACACCGATTTTGTCAGAGGCACCAAGTACAATTCCATCAGAGACACCTTCACAAAACCCAACTACACTTACAATAATCTCAGGCAATACAAAGTTACCAGCAATTACTTATGGGGTATCCTGTGTCCTTATCTCTATTTGGCTTATGTGTTGAGAAGAAACCACTTGATAACGAAATAAGCTAATTGGAGTTTGCTATGGCAAGTTATTGCACAGATTGAATGATAAATATGGCAAGCTCAGGACAGGATAAGGTAAAGTATCCTTTGACTTAGTAACAGGGGTACTTAAAGGTTAATGCACATAGTAGCTATAGCTTAAAAGCATCTTTCAAATTGTCCCAAACACTGCTCTTTCTTCGTCCATTATTATCGTATCTGCCATTCCTCGATGATCTGTTGTTGTCGTACCGATTATTTCGGCTATCGTACTGCCTCGATCTTCTCCCATCATAATTGTCATCTCGTCGGTTATTGTAACCACTATTCCTTGATCTGTTGTCATCGTAATACCTAGAATTGTCATTATAAGCCTTGTAGTACTCGCCCTCAGGTCGATAGCCTCTTCCAAGATCCCTGTTGTCTTGCATTTGTCTCATCTCACGTTCACGAGGGGTGCCATAATCTCTTCTTCGACCAGACCGACCATCTCTGAATTCATCATTGTTCGAATATCTATCATAATTTGAGTTTCCACCATTTGGATACCCACCACCGTAGTCTTGATAACGATCTTGGTACCGATCATCACGTCGGTCATTATTCCCTCGTCTCATGAGATTATTTTGCCACTGTTGAATACCATTGTTTCCTCTTCTTCGATTCATGTTCATGTTGCTGTCGTTTCTGTACATATCATCGTATCGTCGTTGTCTATCAAAGTAGTTATTATCATCATCAATACGTCGCTGTCTCATCTCACGTTCTCGTGGAGTCATGTTCCTGTCAGAGTATCTCCTCCCATCTGACCTCCAGTTGAAGTCATCATAGTTATTTACTCGATATGACTGCAGTCTTCTTTCCCTATTACCAGTATCATCCAGAACACTGAAGGAACTGTCATAATTACCAACTGGTCCACCGCCGCGTGGTGGACTATATCGTGAAGCTGATCGGAAATCTTCAGAATTGCCACTTCTCTGGTAATACTGTTGGCCAAAGAGAGGTTGTCCCGATGGATCGTAATAGTTGTTGTTATTGTACCCCATTCCATCCATTGACTGACCAAAGCCATTACTCTGTCTGTTCTGCCCCATCATCATTGAATTTTGATCATTTCGCCCCATCATATTGTTGTTCATATTGCCTTGGCCGCCCATCATGCTGTTATTGTTCCCCATCATATTGCCATTTTGCTGCTGACCCATCATATTATTTCCCATCATGTTATTGCCCTGCATATTGTTATTGTTTCCCATCATATTGTTATTTTGTTGGCCCTGCATATTGTTGTTGCCTTGGAAAGTATTCCCGCTACCTGGACCCCCAGAGCTCATCGCACCTCCCATATTGTTGTTATTTCCACCAAATGAGTTTTGCTGCATGCCACCTGGATTGTTATTTCCGCCAAAAGAGTTCTGCTGCATGCCCCCTGGACCATTGTTTCCTCCAAATCCTCCACTTCAAAACAAAAAGAATGTATGTGAGTAATTGATGCTTTGAACATGAGTTTTTATATGATTGGACAACCCACTTACCCAGAACCAAAGGTATTACTGCTTTTGTTTGATCCAAAACCACCCTGTTGATTGCCTCCGAAGGATGTCGAGCTGCAATGCGTAGAATTGAAATGATTGATGCGTGAGATTATGCACAAAAAAGATACGATATAGAGAAAGCAGCAGCTCACCCTTTGTTTGCCCCGCCAAAGCTACTGGTACTGCCGGATTGCCCAAAGCCACCGCCTTTATTACCACCCCCGAAACCTCCACTTGACTTCCCAAACCTAAGCAGAATGAAGAAAAAAGTGAGCGTAATCTAACATCATATTCTCAATGTCTTTGATACCGGTACTTACCCTCTACTGCCTTTATTTGCACCACCGAACGAGGTCGATGCTCCACCAAACCTAAGCATTTGAGAGAGAAAGTTTAAAAAAGTTAAATTGAGTGTGTGCAAAACATATATGATTCATCTCAGTCTTTGAAAAGTTTCTCACCCTCCTCCAGAACCGAACGAAGGTGTGCCACCAGCGCCTTTATTTGCGCCACCGAACGAAGTAGACGCTCCACCACCAAAGCTTGTACTTCCTCCACCGAGGCTGTATAGTGTAAAAAAAATGTGCATATGTATCATGTGAAATTTTTTGTTTGTTTGCAAGAAGAGGGCATTGCTTGAAAAAAAAAACACTCTTCTTCTTCTTCTGCTGCAAACAATATAAATGCATTCCGCATACATCTTTTCGTTCTGCTGCAATAGCCTACTTTCTTGAACAAACTGTACAACTCGCTGTATGTCCTTAGAAAAAACATATACAAACACATCAACTCACCCTCCCCCCCCAAAACTTGGCGTACCACCCGATTGCT
>Ga0214480_101136_pt1 | contig 12091 bp, 10 predicted proteins | sample M1_20Mar14CPVII9_3_FD_165042 | JGI IMG/M metagenome (GOLD analysis project Ga0214480, IMG submission 165042) | Marine eukaryotic communities from Monterey Bay, California, United States - M1_20Mar14CPVII9sort6BwellE17 | ecosystem: Environmental > Aquatic > Marine > Unclassified | place: USA...
ATGTTAAAGAGACAAAAGCAGAGTTTCATGCCTTGTTGGAAAATATGAAGGATACTTCAATGAAATTTGGTGGATATCTACGATCTGGCGATCTAGGATTCCTTCACAAGGATCAGCTATACATCTGTGGTCGTATTAAGGACTTGATTATTGTTGGAGGACGAAATCACTATCCTCAGGATATTGAAGCTACTGCTGAAGATGTTGCTTCAGATCATGTCCGAGCTGGATGTTCAGCTGCGTTCTCCATTGGTTTGAAGTCGAATAGTGAACTGGGAGATTATGAAGAGGTTGTTCTAGTCATGGAATTGAAAGAGCCTCAACCCAAGATGAACAAATTGGAGGGTATTGTGGATACAATCCGAGCTGAAGTCTTCAAGGAGCATTCTCTATCTTTATCTTGCATTGTCTTGGTGAAGCAAAAGACTATGCCCAAGACTACCAGTGGAAAGATACAGAGATCGAAAGCTATGCAAACATTCATGAGCAAGAAGTTGCAAGAGATATATCGAAAGAGTTATCCCACTGGAGACTATTCAAACTTTGGATATGTGGACGCTGATAGTAAGAATGAGTCCAAGTCTAACGGCAAGTCTCATGCAAGTCCATCATCTGATTTAACGGCTGAAGAAATTAGAAAGCTTGACAAGAAGGCCATTCGAAAGATGCTCATTGATTTCATATCTCAAATTGCCAACATTGATGTATCGTCCATTAAGGATGGAGTTGCCCTTAATACTTTCATGGACTCTGTAACGATTGCTCAGTTCAAGGGTATGCTTGAAGGTCAATACGCAGTGAAACCAATGTCTGATGGGTACCTATTTCAAGATTCTACAACTGTGAAAAAGTTAGTAGAGGTTGTCAAGGTTGGAGTTGCAAGAGACGATACAGGAGAAGGAGGAAGTGGTGGAGCTGGTGGCAAAGGACCAGGTTGTTGTGGAGGTTGCACTGTCATGTGAGGAAGGAAGAGCATAGAGGCAAGGACATCACATAGAGGTATCTCTGTTTACATGATGTGTTTCTGAACTGTCTGTCTGTTTAGGAAATGAATGTAGTTGATAAGTAGTAAAGTAGAAGGTCATGTCGTCTTTACATATATATATATATATATACACTTTACACCTAGGCCATCCATCTCGAATAGTTTGAAATGTTTTTCTTTAGCAAGATGAGTCTGGCCTTCGTTTACCATGAGAGTGATTTATTTTTCAGCCGCATATTAATTATATTAAAATTATTGTTGTCGAATACCAACATCGCGGTGATTAACAGATGAGATATTTATAACTCATACGAAGGATAGTTTATACCATAGTATATATCGAATTGGCGGTGATTAATTGCAAATCATTAGCACAGTATAAATCGATGACGAGGAGAAAGTGCAAGGATTTCAAGCTATTCATAATATTCAGCCTTGTTTTGGCTGTATCAGCTTTCTTTAAGTTTCCCAGAGTTGTCAATAGCACAGCTACATCGTCACAACCTCAAAGTAATAACAATATCAATATGGATGCAGCAACACTTAAAAATTCTGCCACCGCTGGCGAATTGGAGAGGTTAAAGGAAGAGGAAGCTAGACTAGCTGCTATGCTTGCATCAATTAGAAAGCAGAAACTATCTGCATTACGATCACGTCCACTCAACATTGGTGTAATTGGATTCGGAAGATTCGGACAATTCATTGGTAAATCATTCACAAAGTATGCCAACGTTGTAGGAACAAGTAGAAGTGATTATACACAAATTGCTGAAGATATGGGAGCAAAGTATGTACCATTATCAAATTTGGAATCTTTTGTATTGAATGAAGATTTAGATGTGATTGTAGTTGCTGTGTCAATTGTTAGTTTTGAGGATACACTGAAAGACTTGGTACCTCATCTAAAGAAACGACTAGAAACCAAAGGAAACTGTCCACTCATAACTGATGTTTTGTCTGTTAAAGAACATGCTCGAACTATGATGTTGAAACATTTACCTGAAGAGTGTGATATATTATGCACACATCCAATGTTTGGTCCAGACTCTGCCAAACACGGATTTTGGAATGGTCAAAAGTTTGTATATGAAAGAACAAGAGTAGACAAGGTATTACTGGATCCTGATATTCCTAGAAGGGACACGGCTTATAGAAATCTAGCGGATAATGATTCAGATGTTGACTCAGAGTCTGGTTTGTTTGTAGACGTTCAGGGTGTCGAGCATAATATGCATGAGAATAGTGAGAGTCATGTTGAATCAATGGATAGGATCGAGAGATTTTTAAGTATATGGGAGGAGGAAGGTTGCAATATGATATCAATGTCTTGTGCACATCATGATGAGTACACTGCAAATAGTCAGTTCATTACACATTTAACGGGACGAATACTCGGCGCGCAGGGCTTGCGGGCAACACCAATCGATACCAAAGGCTTCACGAATGTACTCAAATTAGTGGAGACGACGACAGCGGATAGTTTTGATTTGTTCTATGGGCTATACAAGTACAATCGAAACTCGATGGAAATCATTGTGAAGTTGAAAGAGTCAATGGATGATGTAGTATCCAAACTACTCGAGAAGGAAGGGAAGAGTATTGATTCTTTGGATAAGAAATCTTGCTTGTGAATATGATGTTTTGAGTATATAATATGTGTGCTAAAGAATTATGGCTACAAAGGTATGAAGGACAAAGAAAGTAGTTTGCACAAAACTTAATAATGCAAATGACACTTTCTCTCGTTTGCCTGTCATGTTATATGTTATCGTAATCAGATGATCTTTTCTTAATCCATTTTTGCATATCTTTCCAATGATCGAATGCCTTTGCTCCCAAATCATCTAGATCGTCAGCACCGTTAGTTGTTATTATACCTTCCGATTTACTATCAATAACTATTATTGTTGGTATCTCGTGCTTCCTATCTATGTCGAGCTCTTCTAATTCGCGATGAGCACATGTTTTGAAGTGCTTTTTGATATTGGTACGCTGTGCTGATTCAAAGGGAATAGCTAACCAATTTCTATTCTCGATATATTCATTATACTCATCTACATCTCTATCCGATGAAATGTATACTATTGAAAGAGGTTTTCTCCCTTTGTCAGTAGGTGTTAATATATAGTCTTTGTTGCCAAATGCTTTATCAAGTGCAATAGATATCGGAGTGGACATTGGACACCAAGAAGCTGCAAAGTACAATGCCATCAGATCACTGTTATGCAATGCAAATGATAATTCTGAAAATTGAGACGATAATGAACGTGAATTTTGTAAACTCTTAGAGTGTGACTGTTGATGCACCTTTTTAACGTCTAGCTGTATATCATGCTGCGTTGCCGACTGTGTTGATTTTGATCCAAGAAATAATACAATTGGTTTCCATGTTATTGCCCCAATGATCATTGATACTATCAAAAGGATACACCATCTTAGAGGAGAAGTTCTATCATATACAGATATAGATGTAAGCTTTTTGTGACCTTCGTTTTGCACATCATTATTTGTAATAGGCAATGTGGATGTTTTGCGCCCTCTTCGTTGTATTATGTTTTGATTCGTCATAAGCCAAGGAGTGTTCTTTATGTCGTAAATAAACTTATGTTCAAATAGTTGTACAGGTTTTGTGCTGTAAACCGATTGATATAATGTTGAAATATCTGTAGATTGGAATAATCACAGCTACCTCGAGAGTGCCTACTTATTACTTATACTACCACACGCACACAAATAACTAATATAACAGAGAGAGTATGGTAGAGGGTAGAGATGGAAGTGTGCGAGACGGATGCATGGGGGGCAAATAATGGGCATCTAGGTGCCTAGGGTATCCTACAATTTGAGAGCCACAACCAATTGAAAAAGCGCAGTCAACTGATCAATTCACCTCACAGAACTATCAAACTAATTTATATGTCAATTTCAATTGTCTTATGCATACATATTAATGAAGAACATGTATCACGGTATTGTATAAATAATAAATAAGTCTCAGTGCCGAGCTCGGTATTTCGGTATTCGGTATCCAAAAATGAGTTAGTAAGTCTGAGATGGTAGGTAAGTGATGATTTTTTGATGATTGATGTAGGATGACGCTACACTGATATTGTACGAACAAGTGAGCACAAAATCCCAGAAAGATGAGGAGAGTAGTTGGACTGTGTACATAATAGCAACAAAGTAATTGCTTGTCTCCTGGATCAACCGCGCAGCTTTAAGGCGCGGGGATGCATTCCGCTACGCTCCATGCATCCCATCCTATTAGATAATGGTGGGCCTGTTATTTAGATTCAGTCAGATACACATACCGCTTACCCTTTAAGATCGCGCCCGGAGCTCTCGTTTCCTGTATGGAAATGTGGACAACAAAAAAACAACTATGCAGTTGTGGTACTGTTACTTCAATGTATGACACTTAGAGTATTTCAACGTATCCCACATTAAAATTTAGGCTTCTCATCTGAGGCAGTACAGTAAACGACAAAGGGTATTAGTATCTGTTTAGCGAATATTTAGCGATGTATTGAAGATGGTGTTTCACATAGATAGACGCAAGCTGATTGTTTTTAGGCACTCGTGGGGCCCCTCCCCCACTCGCGATCATTGAGAGCGCCACAGAACCGAACGGGTGCAGGCCATCTAACGAGTAGGCATATAATACTTGTTTTAATACTCAATATAGGTAGGCAATAATAATCTGAAACCAAAAATAGTGGTTTAAATCGGTACCATTAGAAGATCAATAACAATACTACAATATTATGACAGTCTCGGCAATAAGCAACATTGCCATTGCAATTGGTATAACTGAGTTCTTGGGATGTATGTTTTCTAAATTCATCTTCCAGAGTGATTCATATACACGCACGGTTGAAAAGTTCGAGAGAGCCAAATGGCGTAGGGACAGCACTGTAGCATCACTTGCAACTAAACAAGCAAACCCCAAATCACAAAAGTCAGCAGGTAAGAATTGAAATGGTTGCTGAAATAAAGAGTATATGGTAGGGAGTATGTATGATGTGTGCACAACATACAGCAATCTTTCTAACGAAGTTTATTTAACAGCTAAGGAGGCGATAAAGCTAAAAAGAGAGGAAGAAGAGCTATCAGGATTGGCAGGTATGTATTATAATATGTTTCTGCATATATCATTTCTGTACTTCATATTATGTATATGTTGCTCATCTTTATATTTTGCTAAAGCCGAGGTCGCTAGACGTCACACAATGGCCAATTTCTACCCATCCATTGCCTTCATTTTTCTTTATCGTATATTGGCATCGGAGCAGAGCGGGAAGTTGGTGGCAATTCTACCATTTCAACCATTCAATTTCTTACAAAAGGTGACATTTAGAGGATTGAGCACTGTAATGACTGCCCAGGAACTCAATATACTATGGCTGCAGTCAAAAGGATTAGATGCAACAAAAATACTATCATTAGATGTGTCGAATGTATCACAAGCATGTGCTTTTGCCTTCATCTACATACTGTGTACATTATCTATTAAGAAGATTGTGAATGATATATTTGGGGTTAGAGCACCCGAAGGTGCTGGTGGCGGCGTTGACACGATGTTGGATTCGCCACAGAATCAAAAGATACTGTCATCTTTCGGTGTAGATGCTAACGAAATGAAAGAGGCTAGAAAAGCTGGCAAGGGACTAGGACTACTTTGATTTAGAGAGTGGTGCACATTACATCAAATTGAGATCGGAATGAATAAATATAAAGAGTTATAACAGCTCTAATTTAAGGCATTAGATCGGTTATTATTGCGTTTGTTGAGGTGGATACAACAATGAATAGACAAATAGAAACAGTCCACCAAACACTGATTTCGTCGTGTAAAAAGTCCATTGCAAACCAAATCTAATAAGCGTAATCGGGTTCAGTTTACTTGCAATTGTATACATATTGGTTGTTGATTGTTTCTTCTCCATTGTTTTCGTTTGTCGACGCAATCCCATGACAACAAGAGACGGCTTTTTGCGTTTATGCAATATATCAGCTGTTGTTATATCTAACAATTGTTCAGATATATCATCAAGACTTTCACTCTTTATATTTGGGTGTAATATCTTTCCCTTGTAAAGAACTCGGATATTTTTCAACTCTATGCCTAACACATCTCCAATACGATGCAAAACATTTGTTCTTTTTCTTCCACTGAATGCTCGTTTTGAATAATAAGATGATGATTGTATTGATTCAGTGGAATGTACCCATAGATAGTATGATATATTGCCATAGCGAAAAGATATTACTCTGCCATTGTTGTTATTTGATGCACCATCATGATTTATAAGAAAGGCCGATGATATACCATCAAAAACTACCATAGCTGGCGAGTCCTGGCATACTGGACATTGCTTAGTACCATTGATATCATGCAGATAGGATATTAGACTAGGGGATAGTGTACATGAGTGTCCACATTGAACCTCGTTTTGTGATGTTGCACCATCATCGTTTGCCTTCAATGGATTGATTGCATAGATTATAGCCACATCAACATCTTCTAATTCTGTCGAGGATAGTGGTTTGAGAGTAAAAGGACATATACCAGAGGTCGAGTTAGCCATCATGATGTGAATACGTATACTCTCCGCCCAGCAAAGCAATCCAAACTACAAAACCACTCTCCATAGATACATACGATAGACATCAGCTCTATCATATTATTGCGACATTATCGTACCTATCGAGTAAATCATACTCTTGAGTAGTGAGCAACTCTTGTCTTGCAACTTGCAAGATACGGATGCTCAAAAAATTTTCTTTACAATGCGCGCACAATGTTATCTATCGTACAAACTACCCATTCGTCGCCTATCTCAGCTCTATCATTGGCGGTCATTGCCTATATCCTATCTCTGTACTTCTATCAATATTGGTTACCGAATTATGTGGAGTGGTATCGGCTGGCGATACTCAATATCATTACAATCATATATTTTACTAGTCAGTGCATCACTATGCATCATTACTTCAACTTTTGCCCAAGTTAGTGTTAATATCCCAACAACAGTGGATCAATGTTGGTACCCTTGCAAAGATGATCCTAATAAGAATATACCTATTCCCGGTACGAATTGCAAACTCTTTTATGTATGTCGAAACGGTGAAGTTACTAACTCTTTGTCGTGCGAAAGTGGTATGAGTTTTGATAAAATCAGTGGACAATGTTTAAATACCTTTGTTACATGTGTTGATCCGACATGTGAACCAACTTTATCACCGTCAGGAGAGCCAACAATCTCTCCAAGTGATTCACCCTCAAGATCGCCAACTGGTAAGAGATATAAATATTTGTGTGTACTTGATCTTATACTTACAATACTCACAATATATCCAAATAATAGATAGCCCATCAAACGAACCAACCGAATCTCCCACATCAGACAACTTTGGATTAAACCATATATTGAGTAAACAAAGCAGTATAGAGGAACAGATTCTAATATCATACACTCCAAATGGCGTGAAATATCCATCTACGAGGAAAGTCTTATTCGTCATGTGAATGTGCTTTTGACCTTCATTTGCCTATTTTGATTGACTTTGTAAGCCAAATGTACTGACATATATTACATCCTTCGTCTTTATAAACCGTGAAACGCACTTAGATATCATGTTGATAAAATGCTTGTTAGTTTGCAGATAATGTCGAATGAAGGGTTCGGAGCAGATGACTTCAAGTTTTGGCTTTGGGATTCTGATCCATCAAAGTTTGGAATTGGATTAGTCAACCTTGCGGCATTTCTAGCCAATGCCATGACAGAGGCAATAAGAGATGATACCTGTGACGAATTGAACTGGCAACAAGTAGCCGGAAGACATTCAATAAGTAACTCTTGTGGCCAAGAAGGAAGATCGTATCAAGATGAGAGTTGCGGTAATCCAAAGAAATCATGTCAAGTTGATACAAGCATGGAGATATATGCAGTTGATGCTGGTACAGGAGCAAGATCGCCACCGCCACTTGAGTGTAGACCAAAGACTGATGAGTATCCATTCAGTGGATACTGGGATAGTAACATGGGAAAAGAAGTTACCAATTCTCCATATGCCAACTCGGTTGGTCGAATTGATATAGAGGGTTGTTGTTATTGGGGAAGGGGAGTACTCTTGACTCGTGGTACTTGTAACATAGGCAAGTTGAATTACTACTTGGGTGCCGCTGCAGCTCGAGAGGGAAGACAAAGTCTGTACCCAACCATTGACTTCTGCCGTGATCCTGAGGCAACATGTTCAAGCGACAAGGGAGAGGAAGTAAAATGGACAACTGCAATGTTTGAATGGTCAGACAGAATACAAAGATATAACAAAAATGGCTGGAATTATGAGACTGAACTATACAAGTTTTTTGATGGAGGTATGCAAGATGACCGCTTCATAGAGAGTACAAATAGAATACTAGCTCGAGGTTGTCACGAATATGGATGTTCAGAGTTTGGAGAACCTCGATTTGCAGATGAGAGGAAAGCAAACTTTTACATGATAATCAATGATGTATTTGCAATCAAAGACATTGTGATGCCAACGAATAGACCAACACGGAAGCCAACGGGAAAACCAACTTCAAGTGCACCAACTGAATCTAATGTGCCTTCACCATTAGTGCCTCTGCAACTAGAAACATCACCACAAACTGCATCTATTTGTTCTGGACTTGAATCAGGTATCGTTACTATCAATGAATGTAACGAGTATGTTGAATGCTCAAATGGCAACATAGTATCACGGCAATCTTGTCCATCGGGTCTTCTGTATGATGTATCCCTAGGAGAATGTGCTTGGACATTTGAGGTATCTTGCAAAGATGATGGTATAATAAACAATAATCCAACCCCAACAATACAGCCTTTTGATACTACATGGTTCATGAATGATCCTGATGAACAAAATAATGATCCAAATGGTGAAACATTAATACCATTGGAAGGAAACGGAGTTCAACAGAGTGGAGGATCTCACACATTGATAGCTTCACTCTGCATACTGCTCTTTGCTTGCTTGATATGATATAGATAATGTAATTCCATATGAATATAATATAATGATCATAGATACCTATGTTTCCTTCCTACATAAAGTGAGATTGGACCTCTTGCTTGGTAGTGGACCTCGGTATCCTCCAAAGCATTTTTTTTCGGACTGAGACCATTTCAGTTTCTTCACTTCCTAATTGCAACTCACTCAGTTTTAGTATTGTACTTGGTAGAATAATTAGTTGCGCAGTATACTTGTTTGGTTGTGTGTCAGCAGGCTGGTAGGTTGTTTCTCAACTGTAGTTGTTAACGACTAAACTATTATACCAAGCTAATATAAAATTTGGTTGGGAATTATTATACATAATATATTGGTGCTGGCATATACATATCAAGCTAGTTTATATCGGTCATATCTAGCTGATGTTTATATATTATTATATCAATGAACAAAACAATAAATAACTCAAACAACTATAATAACAAAAGAAACACAATGTATGGTAAAAGTAATCCAAAGAATACTAAAAAGTTAAAGTCTACTTCTCCCATTAGAGTGTTAGTAAAATGCGGTTGGTCTGGAGCCCGGTTAACGGTACCAACAGAACCTACACCAATTAATGGCAAGTCAACATTACTTGAGATTGTCCTTAGATTAGAATCGGGATTACCCCCGGCGTTATTTGCAAGTGATTCCAATGCCTCATTAGTATGTTTACGAAAAATTGTTAACCAGTCAGATTGGGATACAACAACTCTGAGACAAATATTAGATGGAGATGATGGAAGTGCAGGTGTTGTATTGACATTAGATCTTGGTAGTGGTGGCGGTGGTAATAATGGTGTACAACAGCCGAGTAATCCTGTCAAGAAGGCTATTGATTCGGCTGCATCTTCATTGAATATCAAACCTCAAGTAGTTCAATCCGGTGCACCTTCTGCAATGCAGATTGATGGAAGATCTCAGACAACTACTGCACCTCCTACCACAACCAGTGTACCTCCTTCTACCACCAGCGAACAACAACCAATGGATATTGATGGAGACACTCCCCCAACTCCGACAGTCAACAAAATCGTGATGACAACAGAAGATGCCTGGAAACACATTCTTCAATCAAACTTTGATGCAACTACCAAAGATTGTTTAAATACACTATTGAAGATTATTGATAATATCATTTCACGTCCCAATGAACCAAAAGTACGGTCAATTCGATGTGCCAATGCAGCGATTGAGAAGAAGGTTGGAAGATGTACGGGTGGATTTGACTTTTTATATTCCATTGGATTTATACCCAAATATCCTGCATTGGGAGGACAGACACCTGAGACATTGGTTTTGATACCTGAAAATGAATCAAAGGAGACATTGCTCAGGGGACGTAAAGTGTTGGTAGATTCAGCAGTCAATGATTTGAATATGAATGGAGATGATTTACCTCCAGTACCAAAGGTCAGGGAGGCACTTCCTGCCTCTACTCTTGCTCCTCCGCCATCTTCAACATCTACATCGTCTACCAATCACAACTCACGGGGACCAACATCTCAATTCAATGTATACAAAACACACTCACATAATATCCAAAGTGCAGCAATGGGAGCTCCGGATCCCTATGCAGAAGCCGGTTTCAAGCACTGAACGTCAGTTGCAGAATTTACAATCCAAGAAAGAAAGATTAGAAAGGGAAATGCAAGATATTGAAAGTGATCGAGGATTGGTGGCTTATCGAGCAGGAAGTGGCCCAGCACCGATTGCAACTAGTGCCGCAACAGCTAGTGGCGGCGGTGGTGGCAAGACTGATTCGTCATTAGTTGCAGCTCGAATGAAACGAATGGAGGAAGAACGAAAGAAGAGGGAAGAGGGCGGTTTCACTACCAAGGCAATGAGAGATCTTGAGAAGATGAAGAAGGCAAAGGTTTATTCCCATGCTCAGATACGTGTCAACTTTCCAGACGGTACAAATCTTCATGCAAAGTTTCTTCCAAGAGAAAAGGTATCATCCATTCGATCAGTAATCAAATCAGCATTTCAACCATCCCTTGTAGAGTCTCTCGACTTTGATTTGTATGTTGCACCACCTCGTCGATTGTTGGACAATACGAAGAGGTTGGACGAGGAAGAACTTGTCCCAGCTGCTAAGATCCATGTTAGTTGGAAAGTAGGTGGATCTCCCAGTGGCTCGTATTTACGAAATGAATTGTTCAGTGGTGGAAGTAATATGGCCGCCTTTCCAGATGCCAAACCTATCGTGAAGCAAAAACAATCGATGGTAGCATCAGCCAAAGCAAATGGTGGCACAAATAATAGTGGAGGAGGCCCATCAAAGGAGGAATTGATGATGCAAAAGATGCTAGGCAAGAAACCTGGTCTCTTTGGGGGCAAGAAGAGTAGCAGCGGAGACAACAAAGATGATACAAAGAAGGGCGGCGGCAAACCCAAGTGGTTCAAATGATAATGAATAAGTATAGAACCATATATTCACTACCTTCATATATATCTATTATTACCTTAGAATGGTGCTCAATTTAATCCAAATTGTGCCATCAATGCGTCAATCTCTTCTTCTTTCAAGTGGCCAGTCTTATGAATTGGATCTGTTTGCTTTTTACATGTGTTCAGATCCTTCCTCACATCTTTCGGCACTGCCAAATTCTTCTCCGTAAAGATTGATACAATATGCTCGAAATCAATCGCAGCTTTCTCATAGTCTTCCAATCTCTTGAATACCCTAGCTCTGTGGGTCAACGCAGGAATGTAGTTGGGATTCTTATCAAGAGCTTTTGTAAACCATTCAATACTGTCTTCGTCTGTCAATAGGCGCCCGAACCTTTTCATTACCAAGCAATAACAGTCTTCCTTCACCTCAACATCATTAGAAAGTTTCTCATAGAGTTCATATGCAAGATCAATGTCCTTCTGGTCACCATCTAAGTCATCGTCTGTGACATCCAAACGCTTGTAAATTCTATCTGCCTTCAGCCGATCATCTCGTCTCTGCTTCGATTTGAGTATGAACTCTTTGGCCTTCTTTACTATCTCGTTGTCAAACTCAGAATCAACATCGGAGACAAAGCTCATGAGAGTCTTAATTGCTTGGTAATGAAA
>Ga0214480_101138_pt1 | contig 12087 bp, 8 predicted proteins | sample M1_20Mar14CPVII9_3_FD_165042 | JGI IMG/M metagenome (GOLD analysis project Ga0214480, IMG submission 165042) | Marine eukaryotic communities from Monterey Bay, California, United States - M1_20Mar14CPVII9sort6BwellE17 | ecosystem: Environmental > Aquatic > Marine > Unclassified | place: USA...
TTAGCCTTCTAAACGAACAAGACATCAATATCTAGTATCAATCGAAGGTGCGGGCAGTGTGGGCTTTGAGCAATAGAAGAGGTTAGTGCTTTGTTTGAAACGAATTGACCTTTTATTAGTTACAAAATAGTATGCGGATCGAGAGCGTTTTGCCGTATATCTGCCTAATAAAAATTTCTACTAATTTTTGAGTCGACGTCGCCTCAGGAGAAAAAAATTGCTAAGCTTCTGTACCATTCATCTCTTGGTGACGGCAACTATTTTAAATTATGAGAGTTGCAAATTTTTATGAGAGTGTTTGCATCTTGGATTAATGATAGATAGGCGTTGTTATCATTAATGAACATAAACCAAGCTTACTAACATTCTTAGACGGAGCAATAAGCGCGGCGGAGAGTGAATATAAAGTAGTATAAAGTACTCGCTCTAGACGGTATCTTTAGCCAACTCTCAATACACTCTCATAATTCATAATACCTACACAATAAACCATGGCCAATCCATTCGACGACGACACTCCCAAACATGGTGGTATAATAAGAACGACAAATCCATTTGCTGATGATAATGACGATGATAATATCCCCAGTACTAGTATTGGTGGTGGATATAAGAATGCCACCCCCAACAAACAACAAAGTCAACAAAGTAGTAGTAGTTATGCAGCACCATCTGCAATGAATCAAGGGTCAATGTCTCGTTCATCCTTCGTCAATTCCGCGGATAATAATAATGATGTAGTAGTAGATGAAACTGAATCTTCATGGCAAGATCTTGGTATGTGTGCATTATCATATGTGTTGTGTTATCCAACTCTCTTTTGTAGAATCTCATGTTACATATATTTATCATATTATTCAGGTGATTTGCCATATAGACGAATACGTCTCTATTCCAATATTAACAACTGGGGATATCAGAAATCTAACAAACAGCAACAAGATTCTTCTACTATTGCAACTTCAACATCATCTACAACAACCACAGAGCAACAACAATTTGGTCTATCATACTATCCAAAATCATATGTTGATACTGTTCGTGCACATCAGAATGCTCACTCCACTACTAGCAGTATATCAAATACATCAGAACTATCAAGATTATTATCAACAACTACAACAACATTATTGGCGGGTTGTCCCAATGGTGGACCTATTGCTACTGTTACTATTCCCCTATCAACTACTGGTAGCAGTAGTAGTGGAGGAAGTAGCTCATCGTCATCTGGATTTGGCACTAAAACTACTATACGTATAATTCGAAATTCTGGTGTATTATTATCTAGTATACAATTCCCACCATCACCTACTGCAATACAACAACAAACAAGTATACATCATACTAGATATACACCCGGTGATATATTAACAATTGGATTCACATCACGATGTGTATTGATAGTCGTATTAAGAGATTCATTAACATTATGTTATAATTTGTTGGGTTTGTTGGTATTGCCGCCATTTTATGCATTAACTTCTGGTGCTAGTGCTAGTGCTATGAAAAGTGGTGGTGGTAATTCACCAACTCGTAATGCAGGTGGAGTTATGAATAATGGTATGGACTTATTAGAAGCAACAGTGTTTGAAGGAGGCGTGGCTGTATTGGGTGTTGATATGAATTCAAGTGTAGTGGAATTGTTAGATGAATTTGATGATCCTGTGTATGCTGATGGAGCGGATATATCAAGTCGACGGATTGTCCCATTATCAGGTAATGGTGGTAATGGTGATTCTACAACGGCGGCATCGTCATCTCCATTCCAACTCAATTCACCACCACATTATGCAATTGTAACACCATTACCAAGTGGTATGTTTGCAAGATCGAAGCATTATACTTTCCAGTGTATAGCCGTCCTTCCACGACAATATGCACCATCATTACGACCAGAACTTTTCTTATCAACATCTGATGGGAGTGTTGTCGTTGCTGAGTTACATCCAAGTACTTCAATGAATAATGGGTTTACCGATGTTGATTGCCGGTCACGGATTGGAGGTGGAGGAGGGGGAAGTTCCGATGGCAACAACTTTGGTCCACCATCGCCAATTGTTTCAATGGCATTTGCACCAAATGGACGATTCTTGGCATGTTACACGTCCAATTCAGTATTGACTGTTGTTTCTACAAACTTTGAATCCAAGGTATTGGAATTTGATGCAAAGAGTGGTAGTACTAGTCCACCGCGTAGTATGGGATGGTGTGGCGAGGATAGTGTCGTACTTCATTGGAAGAATCTAGGCGTGTTAATGGTCGGTCCGTATGGTGATTGGCTACGTTTCCCATATGATCATGATAGTTCCTCAACATCTTCAGATGAGGTGTATCTCATACCAGAGATTGATTGTTGTCGTGTCGTGACATCAAAGTCAGTCGAAATAATCCAACGTGTCCCACCAGGTACGGCTGATATACTCCGAATTGGATCAATCGAGCCTGGTGCCTTGTTATTAGATGCCTCTGATGCATTTGATAGTGGTAGTTCCAACTCTGATGAGGCCGCTCGTTCAATTACACAACATGAAGGTTTATTAGAAGAGGCTATACTGGGTTGTGTCCAGGCTGCGGTGGGTGAATTCGATATCAAGGTACAAAAGCGTATGCTAAGGGCTGCATCATATGGGTTACACTTTGCATGTAAGGATGGGTCCAATCAGACTGGACGGCCATCACCCGAGGCTGTTACATTTGTCAATACCTCACGAAAGTTAAGGGTGATGAATTCATTACGCAAACCTGCAATTGGATTTGCGATAACCTCCAGTCAATACGACTCAGTTATGCCACGAGGTGTAGTGGCAAGATTGGTAGCATCGGGTAAGGCATCGTTGGGTGCAGCAATTGCCGACTATCTCAAGTTGGGACGGAAAGTAAGTGATTATGCCAGGGCAATGAAGGCTGCGTCATATGTCACATCGTCTACCTCTTTGGATACAAGTTTAACTGATTCTCAAATTGCCGAAGAGGCGATACGAATTATAAAAGGAGAGGAGGAGGAGGAGAAGGGTGATGTCAAAAGTACCAAACAGCCTGACCAAGAATCAACAACATCCTCTGGAATGTATGCATCAGTGGCACTAGCAGCACACCGTGCCGGACGACGAGGTGTGGCAGATCTTCTCATCATGCTTGAACAAAGTCCAACAGATAAGGTCCATGCTTTATTGGCCATTGGATCCTACGCAGATGCAGCCGCAGTTGCATGTCGAGCACGAGATCCAGACCTCATTCATACAGCCATGAACATATATGAACAGAGTCTGTCGAGTAATAACGAAGAGGGGAAGAGTTTATACTTCTCGGGCATTATTAACAAATTTCCAATGGAGGCTGTGAACATGTTTACCACCTACTATTCTCGATTTGGAGGCCTTCATGGAGGCGATGCCCGACCATCGATTAACATCCTCCTTCGGAGACAGAAACATTCAGAAGCTGGTCTTGCAATGGCCAAGAAAGCCTTGTCATTACGCACCACATCTACATTAGGAGATAATGAACGTGAGAAACAAAAAGTAGAGGCCTTGAAAGAAGCATCTAACATATTTGACCTTGGCGGTAAGGATTGTACCTTTCAAAAGTCATGTACAGACGAACAAGTTTCCCTCATTGAAGACCAAGCTCAAATTAGACGAGCTTTTGGTTCGATGGAGGTTGCACCACCGTCATCTTCTGTAACTTCCACTATTGTATCAATCCTTAAATATGCAGCTGTTGATCCTCGATCGGCACATCGGTTAAGAACTGAAGCTGATCGTATAGGAAGGAAGTATAAAATCCCAGAGAAAAGATTATGGCACCTTAAGGTACGAGCATTATCTGAATCTAATCAGTGGCCATCACTACGCAATCTATGCGACTCTCGTGCCAAACCACCAATAGGTATTAAACCATTTGCACAAGCGGTAATTAAAGGACGGCAGGGACAAGTGGAAATTATGCATTACATTGGTTTAATGACGTCAGATACTGATGCCGAGGATAGATATGAGTTATATTGTGAAGCATTAATGTGGAGTAAGGCATATGATGAGGCGGTAAGACTTGGAGATCCTCGTAAGATTGCACATGTCAAGTCTATGACGGATAAGTACTAAAAAACTTGTAATCTTTTCAACAATTTGTGTTTATCTACTACTATTTTAACATAATATACCCCAAAACACTCCCCACACATATGACAAATTTATGTCTTTTGACGCTTAGCATCTGGTTCACTACTACTACCCTGCTCCTTCTTCTGTTTCTCCAATCGACTCATCTCCTCCAAATCTTTCCGAATCATTTTAAATGCCATTTCACTATCCTTCGGGTCCACACCCTTCTTCGGTTGTACTAATTCCAATATTTGTAAAGCAATGGATGTCATATATTCAATCGATATACCATCAAACAATTCAATCCACATCTTATTATTAATTGGACGTATATTGGAATATTTACCACCTAAGTAAACACATGTCAATCCCACCTCACGTGCCGTAAACTGTAAACACAATGAAGTATGCATGGAATCATTTGCAAAATTCATTGAATTCTGTGCTAAATCTTGTACCATTAAGGCATTTAATCCACTCTTATCCTTATTCTTACCACTGTCGGGTACTTTACTATATTCCAATAAACGTTTCTTATTCAAACTTTGGACACAATCCACTAAATATTTGTATGGATGTTCAATACTTAATTCAAATCCAATTGTGTGTAGTATGATACGTTCTAATAGGAGGACACGTTCTTTTAATTTGATATATTCTTCACTCTTTGGATCGATATCTATTTTAGATGAAGATGTGGAGGGTGACATGCCTGTATTGTGTGGTGACACACCTGATAATGATGCTGGACTTTCATCACCTCCCTGTTGACTTAATTGACGCTGTTGTGATGCCTGTTGTGCCTTACGTCGTAACTTCCAACACTCTCGTATAACAAAGTCTAATTTCTTTGGTGCCTCCTCTGTCTTGCCCGCTAATAATAAACATGCCATGGCAACTTCAAATCGGTCATGTTCCTGGAATGCATGCTTGGCATAAAATCGATGGAAGAAAACAGTTGCAGTTGATATGGCCACACGAGGCATACGTAATGAACGTTGACCGGCTTCCTCGATAAAGCGGCATGTCCGTCGACGTGCCTGACGTTCTGCTTCTGGGGTCATTGGATTTGGTTGATGTAATACAGATGGTAAATGATTCTCGTCAAATATTGCAGTTGGTACCCGGAGGATATGTTTGGGTGGTGTTGGTTGTGGTGGAGGTCTTTGTTGTGGTGGTCTTTGCTGTTGTTGTTGCTGCATTTGATGTGGAGGTGGGGGTGGACGCATATTTGGATTATGATGTGGATGATGGCCTGGCGGGGGACCTCGCATGTGAGGAGGTGGCGGAGGACCGCCAACACCTATTATTATATCGATATTATATCAAGGCGTTGTAATAACAATTAGATAACAGTGCATCTTTTGCAAATAATTTTGTACACATCATGTGCACAACTTTTATCATATGCAACTAAAACGGTATAACTCACCTGGGCCGCCATTCCTGTTTGGCGGTGGCGGATGATTACCACGATAGGGAGGTGGTTGTGCCATATTCTTACAATGATTGATATCCTATTATACCTACTACGCCGCGCAATCAACACTCTCACCTCTATCTCTCAACTCTCAACCTCACACTCAACTCTCATAAAATTTACTCCTTTCCGTATACTGTGGGCCTCGGTAAAGAAATACGTAGATATATAGGACGCCCTTTCTTATTTGATACGAATTTGATGCCACACTATTTTGCCACTGCTCATTATTTGCACTATATTGCAACTACTCCCCCATTCATCATCATGAAGCTTAGCTTACCTGCTCTCCTTATTGCCATCGGTGCTGTTAATGCACAAGAAAGTCCGCGTTAGTATTGTTTTATCATGTCGTGATTCAAGTGTTCATTTTGTTGTGCATATTATGATGTCTTGTATTCGATTGCCTTTGCAAACCACATGTACTAACATGAGTTACAATCATCTCTCTTTCATCTTCATATAACCTGTGATAATATGCATCTTCCAGAATCATCGCCGTCCTGACAATATCGTCGATCATGCATCGTCGGCATCAAATATCAATGGTGGCATCAACTCTCCCACTGCCTCTGCCGTCGATGGTGGTATTCGTCGTCTTAGCAAGAGCCACAAGAGCGAGAAGGATAATATTGGCCCTATCGTCGAGAAGTTAGTAGACTTGCTATACAGCTTCAAAGAAGAATACTACGGCTCATATTCTGAACTAGCTGAACAAGCAAATGGAGTTGCACCTGCAGTTGAGGCAACTATGAGTGGTAGCAAGTCTAGCAGTTCGAAATCTCGCAAGGCTTCATCTTGTCCAGCAAATACGGACGACTCGTGCCTTTCAGACGATCGTAAGGCAGAGCTTCTTGCTGAGTTTGACATTGAAATCACCGATGTGAATGCTAATACTTCTGGATATGATGAACTATCGGATACCTTTCTTCAGAGTTTTGGCTATGCCGTACCAGACAATGCTAACAGGCTTGTTATCGGCGGACCTATTGAGAAATTCAACACTGGTAACGAACCAAACACATATGTCATCCCAGTTAATCTGTTCAAATGTATTGGCGAAGGCATAGCCCTGGGATTAAGTGCATGTGAACAGAATTCATCATGTACCTATTTCTCCTTAAATCAGATCTATGATGAAGATGGCTACGATCTCCAGTTCCGATTTTACAGTCCTGATTCTCATACGGCACAATTCGATGCTTCTGATATCGTAGATGGAACTTCTGTCAATGATTTTCCCGATGCACCAAGAGCAACTAGAGAGTTTACAGTTTTCAAGAAGACTACTCAGGCCGCACCGGCAGAGTTCTCAGATCTATCCTGTGACGTACCTACTGCTCCGTTTATAGGATTGGCATTTGTATGCTCGGGAATTGGGAATGCGACTCTTGCGCAGTACAATGGTGGATGCTGTGGCGCTAATGCAGGTAATGATTGCTCAGCCACAGTAAATGCCTTTAACGCTGCTACAGGTAATTCTTTAACCCAAGCTCAATATTGTCTTTGCGGACCAGGTGTTGGGGGTCCTTTAGCTCCACTAGGCCAAGGAAATCTTGCAACTGATGACTTTGAGACTTATATAGCACCTATTGCTCAGTGCTTAGGACCTACTAATACTGCACTATGCCTTCAGTGTGTGGTAGACACTATCACAGACAATGGTTTTGGCTGTAATGGTCGTCCAGTGTGTGAGGAAGATGAGGACTTGAACTTCATCACCGCCAAGAATTGTACAGATGGAATCCAAACCGATGGTTGTATCTGTGATGGGTGTGGAGATGTCTGTATTGCCCCAGATGGATCATCTTGCTTGGCTCAGATCCAAACAGGTATTAGCTGTCAACTTGGAAGTCCAGCAGACATAGTTCAAGATCCCTTAACTGGTGAATTCGTCAATTCTGGTAGCTGTTTGAATTCCAAGACTGGACCTGGGCCAGCAAGAGACTTTTCTTGCCCTTCTTCCAATTAAGGTAGATATGCTCTCTCCTTCTGAGTAATGCGGATGCTACTCAAGATGTTATATGGACTTGTTTGAAGAGATTTATGTGTTTGTTTGTTTAAGAAGTATGCCAAATCAAGGTCAAGTGAGGTATATATATGTAAAAAGAGGTTTATTATGTGGAGAAATGTTTGGATAAAGTATAAAGAAGATAAGACGAAAGTGTTAAAGATTATTTAAAGTAAAGATGAGTTTTAAAGAGAGAGATCTATCTCATTGTGTATCAATGATATTTGACCATCTTTAGTCGACTAATGAGATGACCACCCTGCTCTCTTGAAGCTATATACCAAACATAGTGCTAAAGTTATCATGCCGAACAAGGCCTTCTGATATGCTCCTTCCTATTGCAATTCTGGCATACTCTCGAAGTTCATGCCCCAGATCCCGGTTAATAAAGTCAGTGGCATGAATATTGCACTAAGGATCGTGAGCAGAGCCAGTCTTTGATTCAGTGTATCCTCTCGATGTGACATACACCTCTCTCGTAACTCATTCATGTGTTTATCAACTCGTGAACTAAGCCGTTCATTCGATGATGAGTTAGCACAGAGCATGGACAGTGCACCCTTGCAATTTGCAAAGTCTACTCCCTCTGTACTTTCCTCAGCGACAACCAGTGCCTCAATCGTCTCTTGCTGCTCCTCTGCCACTGATAATACGGGGATTATATTGCTCGTAAATTGTTTTTACTGTGTTTTTATTCATGCTAAAAATGTTTTAATTCGTGTTTGAGTGTTATTTATTCTCTTTATTATTTAATTTAACATGCTTGTTCGTCTTTGTAAAGCTGTTGCCCTACTAAAAGGAAAGGCTATTACAGAGGGTGATTCAATGGTTGGTGCTCTTTACAACGGTGATGAATTTTATGTTGAACGATTTGATGAATCCCCCCGAGTGAATGATATCGTATTGGCTATTGCTAATCGCGAATGGCGTGGTGAAGGTGAAGTAGGATTATTTTGTATCGTCAAGAGAGTAGTCAAGGTCGAGGTAAGTTTATTGTTGTTTACTTATATTACATATTCTCAATAACAATCAATCAATAATTATTGTTATGTTGTATTGTCATTCTTTTTACGTAGGATGGTGAATATTATTTAGAGGGAGATAATAAAGATGATAGCTGGGACAGTCGAGACTTTGGTCCTCTTCCTTTGGAGTATATTGCCGGCCTAGTAGTTATAGAGAAGAAGCCCTTTTGGTTGAGAGTGCTCGAGGGTGCTAGGTTAAATGATTGGATGCTTGAGTTTGGAGGATGCATCCCCGTTTAGAGATACTATTGAAGTTGAATGATCTCCTCTAGGGCGGGTCAGAATCTCTTCCGAGTGGTGAATGTTATTAATAGAAGGTAGGGTTAGTGATTGGATCAGTCATTTTGGAATGCAACGTCACTATTTTTGAGTAAGGAACAAGGAAATGTTACTTCATAATAACAATAAGAGAGAGATTCATACCTAACAACACTATAAGTCCTTATATATCGTGGTATTGGTTTCCTTCTACTCTTCGATTGTATAATATCCGCCATGGGAAAACAAAATTTTGAGGGACGGCGGCAGCAAGGCAATCGACCATCTACTTCCAACTCATCATCATCGAACAACACAAAAGACATCGACCGCACCGGGGATGCGTGTGGTTATTTCTTCAAACATCTAATCCTTGCTCTCTTCCTCGGTGGATATGTCTATGGTTTACTATCATCTGGATATTTAGCGGCGTTTGTTGGGGTATTGATCATGAATGATCCATCAATCTTAGTACCAATTGCTAATTGGTTATTCAAGGCTGGATGTATTGGATGTATTGAAGGGCCATCATTATTCATCCGTACCGTACGACAGGTAGACACTCCGTTGTATACCGATGCATTGACAATGGTATCAATTGCATGTACGTCATTATGGACCGGTGTATCGATGATATCGAGTACTCGTTCGGCGGTGATGACCTACCGTCGTAGTAACTACCGCCGACCATCACATCTACTCATGTTATTGATTATGTTGGTTAATCTTGGCAGTACCACCGCCGCAGGATCGCAGGAATCGAGATTTAATCTGCATAGCATGATGGCATCATTGTCATTGGGGTGTCTCGCTACGTATAGGACAATCAAGGATTTGTGTAACTGTAGAACTTCTGCTTCGGCCGCCCCAATCATATATCCTACCAAAGTATTCCGTGTGATTGAACATATTCTTCATGATTGGTTCATCAACAATCATCCTCAATACTTATCAAGTGGAGCTCCTCGTAACATGCCAGAGATGTTAGATGGAATGTGTAATGGAATTGCTGACGCAGTGTTTGAACAAGTATCCGAAGATGATACTACATTAATTAACCAAGGCTTAATTGATGAAATGTACGGATTGTATGATCCTGAAAAGGATGGGGACTACAGTGATATTAAAGTTACAGACAGAGCTTCTTTCATTGATATGATGAAAGCAGACTCAACAACGCTTGGGCAATCTCTTCTTGCTAATCATTTATCAAGAATACGTTCAGGTCGTACATCTAGTTATAAGAAAGCAGAGAAGTTTGAAGCCCAAGGCCTTGGTCCTTTCCAAGGTTATGCCTCCGACACAGATCGTGATGATATGAGGGATCGTATCAATAAGTTGATTACCGCGTCTGCCTCTACAAGTCAAGCCCGACAAGTTATGCCTGAGGCTGCTGCTCGTCGTATTGTCCGTGAAATGCTACAACAACATGAACTCCAATACCTATTGGACTATTCTATTCCTCAGTTGATGGCAATGGTTGTGGCTGATGTCAAGGGATGTGCTACTCTCACCGAAGACGAAGCTGAGGAGTACTTCAAGAGCCCCGATTCATTTACCAAGCTAGAGTTGAATGCCATTATGACGAGAATGGATTACATGATCAAAACCAAGGCTACCCTTGAGCTCGCTATCCCCAAGTTGATGAATGGCACGGCTATTTACCTCGACTTGTATGATCCAGCATTCAAGGCTCGAAGACGCGACGTATTTGTTATGGTACGTAAGCCCATGTGATTTTTGTTACAGGATACCATTGGTATCCTTTTTTGAGGATACCACTTTTCCGATTGTGTTTCTAATGAATACCTCCTTACTCTCTTCTTCTTCTACACCCCTTACACCACATAGGCACCATCGACACTTGAGTATGAGATTTGCAGAGGTGCAGCAAAGAAGTTATTCGATAGCTACAATGAATACGAAGACATGACAAAGTCAATTCCTCAAGGTCGAATCATGGTTGGTATCTTTACCGCTAGAGTATTTGATACCATGACATCCATTGCATTGAAACAAGTATCATTAGCAATATTTCAAATACTGCCGCCTGATCCAATAGATGAGGAGATAAGTCATGTAGCATTACTTAGTATGCCACGATTGTTGGTTACATTTTCTACATTCACACAAACTACTAATGTTAGTACCGGATATCAATTAGTTACTCAATACATGAAACAAAAAGAGCGAGTGCCACAACCATCTAGTTCAGGATTACTACTGGCATGGTTACAATTTCATGTTCGTAGAACATCACGTGCAATACGTGAGTTACGATTAGCTACTGTAAAGATGGATGAAGAGATGGATGAAGATCGTATCAACTTTGATTTTGAACAACTTGTGGAAGCAAAGAATTGTTTACTACCATTACTATATCCCAAAATGAAGGACGTGAGAATAAGCATGGCGCTCGGTCGTCAGCACATAATAATCCCCCATTCATGACAAACGATATAATGAAAGATCAAGTGTAACTACTACTATATTATCCATCTGCGATTATCAATATCTTAACTGCCTCGTGTCTTCTTTCCTCCTCGTCTTTTGAAAGACAAATCAGCCATTGCACTGATATTGACAGTTTCTATAAAAGAGGAAACAGTTGTAAAAGGACGCTTGATAGAAGAAGGTCTTGGAGTTGTCGAACCAACAACTTCCGCTGGAGTTGTCGAACCAACAACTTCAGCTGGAGTTGTCGAATCAACAACTTCAGCTGATGCCTCCTGAGTTGGAGAGGAGCTTCCGCTAACCTGATCCCTCTGCTTCTGACTCGAGTTATCACAATAAGGACAACGCATTCCTACAACACCATCGAATCCAACACGTTTATTAGTTTCTTCATCTTTATCACAGCGACAGGAAAGATTGTCTTCAGGTGAAACCCAACTTTCATGCTCCTTCAAGATATCGAGTACATTACACACAGGTAAGGGAGGAGAGGAAGCATCGGTATAAGTAGCCTCGACATGTTTGAGAATATTAGCCTTGGTGGACGGAGGAGATTCAACTCCATCAATGTACTCCATCTTATGTAGTCCAAAGCACCAATCTTTCTCATGCCTACGTATATAAATGAAGCAGAGGTTCATACGGTGGCTTGTGGGTGCGGCATAAAGTAAACCATCACGATAACGACCTCTCCTACCAGCTCGGTGATCAATATCACATTGAGAAGAGTCAGATGCCTCCTCACGAAGTTTGTCC
>Ga0214480_101139_pt1 | contig 12081 bp, 11 predicted proteins | sample M1_20Mar14CPVII9_3_FD_165042 | JGI IMG/M metagenome (GOLD analysis project Ga0214480, IMG submission 165042) | Marine eukaryotic communities from Monterey Bay, California, United States - M1_20Mar14CPVII9sort6BwellE17 | ecosystem: Environmental > Aquatic > Marine > Unclassified | place: USA...
TTAATGCGAGGATCGCCGCCATTTAGATCATACTTCTTTACATCTCCATCTTCTAGCCACTCCAATTTCATTCCAATACTCTACTGAAGCGAGCCACCAAATCTCCCTTTACTTCTTCCCAATCTTCATCAAGTACTACTTCATACAAGAGTAATTCAATATCATCATCTGCCTCGCTATCATTCACTTCGTAGAAGAATGCATTGCTCATTAATCGAATGAATGAGTTTTCTCGATTCATTACTTCAGAATGGCGACAAAACATTCTTGTTGTCGCCATTCTGCCAATACGAAGTTGACTATCAGTGAACAATGAAAGATTGGACTTTGCATTGTTACATCCAGTTCTCCCAAATACGCTTGTCTCATCAAAGGTCAACGTGATAGGATGAGTTTCAAGCGGCGGTCCAAGTCCATCAGCCTCTACTAACTTCCACTTGTTCCCTACTACCATGTTTCTGCCGTCAACTTCTCTCAAATTCATTTCAATAACCTCGATACTTCCTCTATTACTGCATGCTCTTCTCCTGATACCGTTTCTAGCGAGCAATCTACTAGCAGCTCTAGGAGCGTACAAAGTAATATCCTCATCATCGATACAATATGCTCTCATGCTCTGCTGCCGTTTGCTAAGTACTCTTTGAGTACCACGATCACATACACCGTTTGTTGCTCCCATAGATTTGAACAAACTAACATCTTCTTTGGGAATAGTGAATGTATGTTTCCCATACTTCCGGCCAAGATCAATGCAAACATCTTCATCCTCTGGCTCTGGTTGGGGATGATCTTTGTATCTTACCACAATATCTTTATGTAGATCTCTTCCCCTAAGATGTGTTGATATTGTAGACTCTACTCTTCCACAGTAAACTAGTAATGCTATCGCAGAGACCTCGCATATGCTCTTCATCATTTTTATTTCGTTTCCTCTTTGTTATTATGTTATCCATTTTATAAGATAGTTTTTGCAACATAAACACGTTCGCGTTGCTTTGTTATGTGTGCAATCTTTGTTTTGACACTAATGCAGGCTTCCTGCTTTCAATCTTACTCGTACCTGTACATGTGATATGTATAAACTCATAGAAATGATTCCCAAAATATGAACCGATGAGAAGACCGGATTGATGAAACGCTTTTACTTCTCCTTCTCGATATAAATACCAATACTTGAGTCTTATCTTTACTAATCCAATTACTACTTTATGCAAATACAAGTTGATCCAGTTGATAGTGGAAACCTTCCGAATGATAAGCATAAAGCATAACATATTATATCCACTCGTATCATCCTAAAAGAAAAAAAGATACCGCTAATGTTTGATAGGGTATCCTCACAATATACTGGGGCATATATCATAATATCTTACCTCCTATCTATATTACATTTTATTAATAGAGAAGTAAAGCAAAGCAGTATACTTGTGGACTTTATATACAGATTGCAACACTCCTATATGCAATATGTAATACAAGGATACCTACCTGTGTCACATTGTCATTATTTTTGAGAAGCCTGAGATTTAGTTGTGCCCATAATGACCGTCGATGAACCACTTGTATGACTATATAATTATGTTGAGCCTACAGCATATCGTGTCAAGAAGACGACCATACTAATGATTGATAGATTGCATGGCAGTAGGACGCACCACTGCTTGTAGAGATACATAATATATATACTCATATTGAAACAAAAAGAGAGAAATGAAGATCACTATCCCCCTACTCTTCTCGACTGTCGTCGGATCGTCAGAAGGAGCATCAACAATATCAGACGCAAAGCGTTTACGAAACCTAAAGTATATAAAAGTGCCAAGGCCAAATCTATACCTCATGGTATATCAAAGCGTATACTACAGATGGGAGAAGACTTCATGCAAGATGAAGAAGAGGCATATCTTGACATGGGCGGCACAGTGGTTAGTCTATCACAGAGTATCAATATCAATCCAGAATTGGGGGCTGGACCTACAATCACTGTTGTTGAGGGAGATAATGATTTGACTCTTGATGGATCATCGAGTATTGAAGATAGTATGGCCTCAACTACTAGTGTGTCTACCCCAGAAGTGATTTATTTGCCAGATGAACAGCCAGACATTATTAGTAGTATGCCAGTGAAACCTGAAGAAGAAAACGATAATAGTTCGATGATATATGAAGAAGAAAACGATGAAGAAGAAGATCTCCAAGGAGAAGCTGGTATATCCCCCGACAGTTTATCTTGCCCTGAAGAATTGACAAATGCAAATACTCTCGATGATAAAACAGTAATGTATTATGCAATAGTACCCTCCAATCCAAGCTCGGCTAACAATGGTATTTTATGTGCTCGACTTGAGGTACAGAGTGATCAAGGATGGATAGGATTTGGTATATCAACTGATGGGAAAATGACTGGTAGCCAAGCTGTGATTGGATTACCAAGTGATTCGGGATTAGCAGAAGATGGAGATGTAAAGAAGTATGATCTAAATGGCGGCGATCCTCGCATTAAAGTTATGGAAGACAGTAAGCAGACTTTGATTGATTCAAGTATTACACAAGATGTGGATGCTGGATTGACTGTCATGAGTTTTACAAAGCTGCTAGTTGAAGACGATGAGAGTGAAATTCCTATTGCAGAGAATGGCGAGAACATATTCTTATTCGCCAAGGGTACTTGGAATTGGCCTAGTTATCACGAGAAGAGAATGTCGTTTCCACTTGACTTCGGCTACAAGGCAGTAGTACTTGACGACGAGGAGGTTTATGATCCCTTCCTCGGTGTTGGAGGAAGTGGTATGAGCATGTCGATGGATATGAATGAGAGCAGTGACCCATGGACGGAAGATTCAACTGATACGGAAGTGGAAGGTGATGTTGGGGGAGAGACCGAGCCTATCGAGTCAGACGTCGTCTCCATCGATGAAGTATCAGAAGAGTGTGTTGAAGATGGAGGCATTGTGAACATGAGCTTGTACATTGAGGGCACCGATGAGCAGAATGACATCGAAGACCTTTCATTGAAATGTTGTACTGGTACATTAAGTGAAAGTTCTTGCACGAGTGCCATAAGCATGGATGAAAACGGCAATGAAATGCCCCCAGCTGGTTCTTGTGAGGGTATTTGTGGACCGCCACCACCGTCTACTGAGGACGAGGATACATCCAATACTTTTGATGATATCAATATTGAAGATGCATTCCCTGCTTCCGAGCCAGAGTCTGCAGCCACACAAGTACCTCCTCCTCTAGACGATATGCCTCTTGCCGGCGCTAGTGATACTGATACTGGTATTGTCAATCCTTCCGTAGACAATCCTGGACTCGAGTTCACTGAAAACGAAGTAGATCCCTCTTCTGCTACTGGTACCGAGGATAATTCATCGAGCATGGCTAAGGGTATATCTTGTTTGTTTGTCTCGATTTCAATTGCTTTGTTTAGAGTCTTGTAGTTGACTCAATGTTGGTTTAAGGAAAGAGCATAGGACGTTTCATAAGTGCATGGAGGCAGTGAATTTGGGATTGTTTGTTAGAAGTTTGTATATATAATACTTTCATAAACTAAGTTGTAGAGCACGAGAGGAGTCTATTTTAACTTGCATGTAATCTCAAAACTCATCTCAAAATCCCCAGAGTTTGTGCAATACATCTTCATCGGGATGGTAGCAGATAGTTAACTCACTTCCCGCTGCGACATGCCTATCTGTGAACACCACAGCACAACCACCAACTTCACTGTAGTTACACGAGGGATCAGGAGAATGGTTGAACAGTGAAAGAGCTGAATACATGGTCGAATCATGCTTTTTTGACAAGTCAAGCGTGTCTGCACTGCTTCCAAATGAATTCAAAGTGATGATTGATCTGATACGTTCTGCAGAGAGAGTCACTCTGTCTCTATCACTATACTCATGATGAGTTGGAAGAAGAACTTGATTCGATGCCAGGTTAGGCAAGAAATCAGACAGCGTCAGATTGGTATCAACATCTCTGTTTCCATCATACAGTTTATCAATAATGTTTGATAGAACAGCCTCGCGCTTAGCCCGAGTAACGAGTGCTTGAACAATAAACTCGGTAGTAGTCTTCCTTGTCTCAGTTTTGTCAGTAGCAAAGAGGATATTATTACCACTGCTGATAGCTTGAACAATTGGTGGCTCGATAAGTACAATAAACCCTGCTCTTATATCAGACTTCGCCCGTAGTCCTCTACCTTTCGAACCTGCATCATAAACCTCAATATCAGCAGTCCAGCGAGGAAGGAAGGATGGGGGATCAAACGGCCTAGCTTCACGGTAATCGTTCACTTTAATAAAGTCAAACAGTTCCCCAGTACATCTTAACAACTCACTCTTTCCTTGCCGAAAGGACATATCACAAGAAAATTTGCTGTCATACTTTTTCAGTATACTTTGACAAAGCTCAGTTTCACCAATATGCATCATTGAACGAGCAAGCAGAATCACTGCTTTGCCATCTTCTTTAATTTGCAGAGATGCAGACGATGCAGCCAAAGAATCTAGATAAGTACCTATACTTATGCAGCATGATGCCCAATTATGAAGCAGCTTCCTCACGACATCCCCACTAACACAAAGAGCAGCAGTATAATATCCAACAGATTTATTATAGTCACAACTTTTAAATGCATTATTCCCCTTCTCTTTCAGCTTGAGCGCAGATTTGCCAATCCATCCAACTTTAGTTTCACTGGTAGGCTTGCCTTTATCTACCAGTATTAGTTTCAAAAGTTGCCTCGACCTTCCTCCTTTGCCACTCTCTTGGGTTATCCTCAACGCAGCAACTTTAGTTCTTATGAGATTATCAGATGCTTTTCGATAACGATACCAAGCTTTCTCATTCGATGGTTGTAAAGTGAGAGATGCAGCAGCATCAGAAAGTGAACCCCCCCAATCTCCTATCTTTGCGTATGCCTGAGATCTATTTGACAGAAGAGTTGCAACCAAGTCTGCTTTTCGGAGGCCAACTAAATATGATTCACAAGCACTATTGTGTTGCTCTCTTGAAAGAAAAACATCTCCCGAAACCTTTGCTCGGCGGATAGTCTCTTCTTTGTCTTCTTTGTTTTCTTCTCTCCTCTCGACATCCCCATCATGTAAGATGATTTCATTTGGACAATCCACTCTCACACCTCGACTTCCATCTCTAAATATCTTAAAAAGTGGCTCAGCTATACGAATAGTACATCCTTTTGGAAACATAGTCGATGTAATAGCATTTGAATCTTTTCCATGAAGTCCATCCGAAAGGAAGTTATACAAAGCAACAGGAAGAACATCACCTCTCGAATCTTCAAGTATGAACATTATTCCAACGATAGGTGCACATGGTTGTACGATGATCTTACCCTGAATAAATCTCCCTTTATTAGGACTGTACAATTCAAGATCACATATGTTCATCTCGCACAGCTGAGACCAATCCATTGCCTCACTTCTTTTTCTGACTCCGCAAGATGTATGACGCAAATGATACATAACCGAATTAGATCCTACTTTCTTCTCAGAGTACTGTTCTATTAGTTGTTCCCTTTCTGGTAATCTACGACCGTAAGTACTAATTTTACTTCCCAATCGTTCACATATATTGTTAGAGAGGACCATCATCATGTTCGGCCCTCCCATTTCGATCATAGCTTGCTGTATGATGTGGTATGCACTTCCTCCACTACCGGGCATAGATTGTGTATTACTACGGCGATATCCCATCTTAAAACAAACATCACAGTCATCAATATGTTCATAAATTTCTTCTCCATTCGAGTGTCCTGACCAGAGAGTAGCATCATCTCGACAAGTCAATGCAAGAGATTCCAGAAAGAGTTTCCACTCTCTTTTTGGTAGAGAATCTAGCTCGTCCACTACCTCCGGCAATCCATATGCTCTTATGAGCAACTCAAACTTTTCATGGCTATGGAAGTCTTCATTGTAGGCACTCATTGTTCTAATCGATAAGATATAGTGATTAGGAGGTTGTAATATCTTTTTGCCTTCATCAAAAGATATTTTATGGTATCTTTTTTTTTATGAGAGTCGATGTTGATTGTTGATGGCATATTGCTTTGCAAGTTGCCGCCGTCATGCTTGCCATACCTCGCCTCATATATGTTAAGAAACCCTTCCATACTCTTCTGAGTAGGTCTATTGTTACTCATATATCACCAACTACATCTCTGTTACGATCAGACCACACGGACAACGAAGTGTACCTTATTGGAACGGTAAGAGTTATGATGATGTTTCGTTTGATTATGATGTTTCGGTTTTCATATGGATATGTCAGGATAATATATACTATGGTAGACTAGCGTGTTTATTGTATTACAAGATCAGTAATGGGACAGGCTAATGCGTATTCGATACGATAGTAAATGAATATATTTACATTTGCAGTATTACAAGTTTGCACTAAACTATCTCATACATTCTAATTATAACAGGCACACGTATCAGATGCATCAACTCAAGAAGTAGTCGACCTCATTGGATTGGTTAAACCAACAACAGTATTTGTGGAATTAGATGCATCAAGAGCAGTACAATTGCGGAACAAAAGTACAACGAATAATGTAGATTCAACATCTTTTGATGTATCTACAATTACATCACATCCATTACTTAGTAATCTGCCATTGCCGGGCAACTTTAAGCAAATATTAGAAATGATACCGAATCTACTCAAAAGAGTAGGATGGTTAAACAATCAGGGAGACGAAATGAAAGCAGCTCTGGAAGAGGCAGATAAGATAGGTGCTAGATGTGTATATGGAGATATCGAAATGAATCAAACAATAAGCGAAGTTAAACGAGAATTGGGGATTCTAATGGCAAATCCTTCAGCACTAACAAAGTTGCAATACCCATCTGGTGATATTATGAGTATGTTTGGGGGTTTGATAAGTGGCACAACAGATCCAAAGGACTTTGTTGAAAGGATAAAAACACGAGATCGTGCACAAGAGCTGTCTGGAAGTCTACAACAATCATTTCCATCAGTATATAATGTAATGATAACCAAACGAGATATACACATGGCAACGATGCTTCGAAAACATTGCTCGAATGGCAAAGTTGTTGCTGTAGTCGGTATGGCTCATGTTGAGGGCATTGAACGAGAGTGGGAGAAGAATAGATGAAGACAAGACTAGCAGTAGCATGCAATGATAGCGCAAAGGTTTTGCTACTACTGAGAGTATTAGTAGTCTATGTATGTCTGTGAGGGCATTTCAAGAGGTATTCTCAGTATGTTATAAATCCTTTCGAAAGGCCTAATCATAAGGCCTCTATCGCAAAGAAGTAATGTATGTATCATTCAGTAACATTTAAGATACTGTTTCGGAAAGGATAGTGTGTCACATGAAAAGACCTGAACTCTTAATATACATATAATTCATTCAAATCAAACCATTAGACGTTTTATCTCGTACTTGAAAACCCTTTCGAATACCTAGTACATCGGGGTGAATCTTGTGAAGACTCCACTAATGTGAGTCTCAAAGACCAAGACCAAATTACAAAGACTTCATGCCGTTTTCTTTCAATCTGAATTTTTGGTGAACGATGGCCATTGTGTGTGTACTTTGGAACGACCGGCTCAAAGATACAACTCTAAAGCCGTCATCTAATCAAACTCATAATTTGTCTATTGCAATAGGCCAACTATCATCTACCTTAATCAACCACACCTTACTTCTCTCAACCTTTTCATTACTCCATTGTATAATCTAATCATGAAGACTGCTATCGTCGCCTTATGTATTGCCTCCGCAAATGCTGCCCATGTAATCCATCGTAAGCGTAATAACGTCGAATACAAGAGTATCAACACCGAAGGGCGTCGTCTAGCTGAAGATGAAGAGTACGAGCCTTATCTTGGTATGGAGCGTGATTTAATGTCGATGAGTATGGCCGATATGAGTATGAGTATGCCATCGATGACGGAGGTTGAGACCATGGGTGATATTGTGGAATCGTCTGCTGTGTCTGCTGGAAGTGCTGTTTCGGTCCTTGCCATCGCTGGAGCCATGATGCTCCTCTAGAGTGATACTATAGTTGTTCTGTCCTTCCAGCTCTATTAGAAGCAAGAAGATATTCTATACGGGTCGAGTGATGTTATATGTTTAGTCGGCTATTAGGTAATACAGGCACAGAAGAAGGATCTAACGAGTGTGTATGCCAAGATAGCAAATATCCTCGAAGCTCAAAACCATTTAGTATATGGGCTATAGACATGGTGGAAGGTTTCATTCATCGTTTTATTCTGCCATAATGTTTATAATTGAAATTTAGGAATTAGTTGTATCAAAAGTCGAGGTATCTTTATTCTAATGACTAACTTAAAAGTAGTAAATAAGATATCATCCACAATAGGCACACTCCATCAACACATACAAAAGAACACATTTCACTTACTTATCCTTGGAGTAGTGTATGCAGTCTTCTAGATATCGTTAGGAGTAGAACACCCTTGCCGGCCATCAACAGAGCTAAAATAAATGCCGGTATCCTCAGGCCTCTGTATTTTTTTACAATCCAATCCTCATAATTCTCATTCTCCTTTGCAAACCATATCATATTCACATCATGAAGACCTCCGCTGTCATCGCCGTCATTTGCATTGCATCCGCTAACGCCGCCGCCGTGAAGCGTATGCGAACCAAGATTGAACACAAATCTCGAGTAACAAAGGGTGATGAAACCTACGATCCATTTTTAGGCTTGACCAATCGTCGTAACCTCCTTGGAGAATCATATTGTACATACAGCCCCGATAAATCATGTTATATTACTGGTTGGCCAGCATGTTGTTTAGTGGAGGGCACGTGTCCCGAGGAACAGCCACCCTGTGAGATTCCAGACATGTCGATGAGTATGCCAACGTTGGAGTTGCCTGCAATGTCGTTGCCTTTAAGTGAATTGGGAATTGGCCTTGAGATTCCTCCAGAAGAACCTGCTGCACAAGGAGAATCTGGTAGTGGTGAAGCTACTGCTGAGGATCTGCCAACTAGCAGTATTGAAACAGAAGATCCAGTTAGTGGGTAAGTGCGATGACTTACATCATGTGTACATTTTGCAATTTTGCAACGATTGCTAAAAGAGTGCATTTTCTAACACCAAACCTCATCTAATTACTCCCTATCTTCAACTCTATTCGTAGCTCGTTCACTGCTGGAATTATGGTATCTGCTCTTGTAGCCGCCGCTACTGCAATGATGCTTAACTAGAGAGAAGTGAGGAGAAGATACTTATAGTTAGTTGTTCTGTTTTGGATACCGATACATGTGTTATGTTTTGTTATTGATAAGACTACTGATGTACAATATACAGTGAACACAAAAGATCAGAAGTAGTTATAAATGATAATAGAGATGCTCGTTTGTTTGAGATTGGATATCTAAATCTACATAGTAAAAGTATCTTAGAAGTATCTTACAGGAAGTATGTACCATATCTTATAATCTTCTGCAAGGATGCATACTGGTAGTCAACACAGCATAACAACAATCTCCTTTGTACAGTATATTCTCCATACATTAAAGAGCAAAGAAATGTCTATGCAAATCACAACACAAGCATGGAAGCAATGTGATGGGTTGTTACTATTAGCTGCAATTATAGTCTCATAGTAAAAAGTCGCTTTCTTGAAAATCTTTCTCGAAAATAATTACATGCTGATCGATGGCCAATGCCCGGGCTTAACCACATGAAGAAAGATCTAATAGGGCAGCGGAGTACACGTGCGAATTCAATCCTAACATTGTAAAGATCTACTCCACTGTAAAATATATATGAAGGTTACTGAGTTGAGTGTTACTTGATCAATCTTATTAGTCGTACCATAAATTTCATTGCAATAACAATGAAGATATCAAACACTATTCTGCTATCATCGTCCATCCTAATTGGATCGGCCACTGCTGCTAAAACAACACAACGTTTACGAACTAAAAAGGTATACAAATCCAATACTAATATTACCCCCAACAACAATGAGAAGACACAACGTCAACTGAATGGATATCGTAAATTACAAAATCTATTCTCCGATGGTACCATTCCTGACTTGGGATCAATCCCAATAGTTAGTTTATCATTCAGTCTTGATTTGATTAATGGCGAGATTGGTATTCCTCCCGCTTTACCTCCTCCTGTTGAAGAAGATGAAGATGGTTTATTTGGTAGTACTGTAACTGTAGGGAAGGATGAAGACGTATTATGTTGTGCTGGTCCGAATTGTCCCCCTGATGTTACGCCTTGTGCCGATGCCATTGCAGAAAACAATAATAATATGGATATGGAATCGGAATTATGTTGTGCACCATTAACAATAGATTGTCCATCAAATCTACCTCCCTGTGATGTATTATCTGCTGTTCCTATGCCTGAACCTATGCCAGAAATGAAGCCTATTGGAGGAGATTATTGTGTATGGAGTCCTGAGTATGAGTGTTATGAAAGTGGGCGGCCGTCATGTTGTGAAAGTAAGGATTGTCCAGAAGAACGACCAGATTGTGAAATTGATATGAGTATGAGTATGAGTATGCCAATTATTATGCCTGCTGAGGAAGAGGAGTGTGTTGAAGATGGAGGTGCCGTGACAATGGACCTGTACATTGAGGGTACTAATGAACAGAATGATATTGAAGTTCTAGCTTCACAATGTTGTACTGGAAGTTTAAGTGAAAGTTCTTGTATGAGTTCAATAAGCATGGGTGAGGATGGTGTTGAATTGCCTGCTGGATCATGTGAGGGTATTTGTGGAGTGCCAAACGATGAGCCTGAAGCAGTTCTACCCACAGTAATCTCTACTGTTGAAGATGGCACTACTACTACTGAGGCTACCATGCCAGTGGAGGAGGAGGAAGAAGATGTTGACGAGGAGTTTGATCCATTCATGGGTCTTGGCAATAGTATGAGTATGAGTGTACCAGAAGTTGAGGAAACTCCTGAACCTACCAGTTCTATTTATGCCATCGCATCAAGTAGTGATGACTTTAGCACATTAACATCTGCAATTGACGCCGCTGGTCTGACTGATGTGCTCAGTGGGGACGGAGCTTTGACTGTATTTGCTCCCAACAATGAAGCGTTTGCTGAATTATCCGACGAGTTACAAACCAAGTTATTTGATCCTATTTGGCAGCCACAGCTTCAAGATGTATTGCTTTATCATGTGCTAGGAGAAGTTGTTCCAGGTAGTGAAGTATTGCCCGGGGAGAGTAAGACGACATTGAACGGTGAAGATATCGAATTTACATACTTCCCACCAGGAGTTAATGGTAACAAATTCCTTATGGAAGAAGGACTAGTAGATATTGATGCTACAAATGGCGTTATTCATGCGATTGATGGAGTCTTGACACCTACCAGTGTGAGCTCTAACATTGTGGATATTGCCTCGGCAAATGATGATTTCTCGAAACTTGTTGAGGCAATTGTGGCCGCTGGATTAGTTGGTCCATTGAGTGGAGAAGGACCTTTAACCGTCTTTGGTAAGTTTGTGTATATGTGATAAATGTGCGATACTGGAAAGGCATGATACTCATAAACTCTTTACTCTTCTTCAAAAGCCCCAACAAATGAAGCATTTGCCAAACTTCCCGAAGGCACGCTAGACAATCTCCTTCAACCGGAGAATATCGAGGAGCTCCAAAATATCCTAACCTATCACATTGTACCATCCAATGCCGCTAGCTCATCACTGTCCCCGGGTGATGTCGATACTTTAAATGGAGCCTCCATTGGAGTAGATACACCTGCCGGCGCTGTTATGATCAATAATGCTACTGTTACCAAGGCAGATATTATTGCTTCAAACGGCATTATCCATGTTGTGGATGAGGTACTAATTCCACCACCAACGGATGATACACCATCACCTTCGGCAGCAGGAACAACAGACACTCTACCCCTACCTCCCAAGACCCCAGCCCCTTCACCTTCATTGACGCCTCCACAAATTCCTACTTCAAGCGAGTTTACTTCTCGTCCATCACTGCCACCCTTGACATTAAAGCCAGGTTGGTGGCGAACACCTGAGCCAACTGAAACTCCTCAAGTCGATGGAGCT
>Ga0214480_101140_pt1 | contig 12059 bp, 8 predicted proteins | sample M1_20Mar14CPVII9_3_FD_165042 | JGI IMG/M metagenome (GOLD analysis project Ga0214480, IMG submission 165042) | Marine eukaryotic communities from Monterey Bay, California, United States - M1_20Mar14CPVII9sort6BwellE17 | ecosystem: Environmental > Aquatic > Marine > Unclassified | place: USA...
CGAAGAATTACCTTAAACACACTATGCCAACTATATATGAAGCCCGATGCTTGAACTGTGGATGCCACGGACACTACAAGTGTGATTGCCCTAAAACAGAGTGCAGGAAATGTCATGGACATGGCCATTGTGGAAGTCAATGCCATGTAAAACTACCCTCGATTGAGTTTGATGGTGTTACTATCGATGATAAGCTGAAGAAGGTCACTGAGGATGAAACAGAGCTTGGAGAAGATCATCTAGAGAAGTACTATGCATCATAACTTTTCCTTCCATTGAGAGCATGAATGCAAGGATTTAGTGGAATAGGCAACAACAGTAGAAGCACCGGTGTATGTCTGGAAAATACTTGATTAAAACCGTACTCTTTAAACTAACTCAGATTTGATGGTACCTGCTTTCTGTCTCTGTCTATGGAATAAAGTTCTTTCCTCTAACCTTTTTGGGGTACTCATCTCGTCTTAAACCTTTGAGTGAGAAGAGTCGATTTGCTCGGTCATCGGGCGTGCCTCCACATTTCACACCCATGGATAAAAGTATGTTCTTCAACCTGTCAGGATCCATTTCTTTCAACTCGTCAATGGATGAACATTTGTTGAGATCAAACGTTTCTTCTGCTTCTTCACTTTGTTTGTTGGCTTGATTAGTTGATTCGGTCGTCTTCTTCTCGGCAGATGATTCATCCCGTGATCTCTTTTTGGGAGGAGCATTATCATCAACTGCAGTTAGCTGCTTCTTGGAGTTCTCTTGAAGTGTATCATCATCCCCAGAGGCATCGATATCAGTTTCAGTCTTTACCAATTCACTGGCACCAGTACATCCTTTCTTTACTTCATAAGCAAAGTCTGGTCCAATGTTGACATCTACAGTCTCATTCAAATTCAAGCTAACACCAGGATAATAACTAAACTTATCACCAGTATTTGAGTCTGTAAAGGCAACACCAAGATCTTCCCCGTTTACCGAGTAGCCAATCTCCATACCATCCGATGTCAATTTACAGTAGCAACCTAATACATCACCAGCTTTCCAAGCAGTTTCTGAAGATATCGATTCCTCCTTACCACCGTGAAACTTGAGACCTCTTGAACCATCATATCCATAAGATGCATTATCATCTCCAACACCATCGCCCGTATCACTATTTGGGATGAATGTAATACCACTACCTCCGCTACTTGTGTTACCCTCGGGAGAACGAATCCAACCAATCTGTGCAAGACCTGCAGTTTGAATTGTGTATTCGACATAAACTCCATTCTTTTGACCATTGCTGCTTGATATATCCTTAAGTTTGTCGGCATCTAATAGTACAACAGCGGTTGCAAAGTCTGATTGAGATTGTATACGGAGTTTATTGGATTGCTTTGGAGTCACATCAGTAGAGCTTTGCTTCTTGTTGTTGTTGCTTTCGGGTGCATCAAACACTGACATATCTCCCGATAGTGTCATTAAATGTGCTGCCAATGAATTCTCTCCAGTTGCAAGAGTTGTTGCTGCACCCTCTTCTGCTGTTGTTGCTGCCACAGACTCTTTCACTTCGTCCTGCTGCTCCTTACTCTCCTGTTTTCTCTTTCTCATATGTGCCAATATACCTTCCTTAACACTATCACCCATTACACGTTTACCTTCCTCTTCGCCCCTCCTCACATATTCCATAACTGCCCATTCTTCATCTAACCGTTTCTGTTCCTTGGCAGATTTAACTTTATCTTCTTTCGATTGTCGTCCACGTACCTCTCTTTCATATTGACGTTCCATCTTCCTCTTACCCTTCTTGGAAAAGGCTGCCGCATCACTCCATGATGGTACCATTAAATGCCAATTACGTATCCCACTAGCTGTTTTTAATGCTGATAATTCATCCACTTCCTCGTTATTACCAGATTTGGCTGCCCTATCCCGAGCGGCCTGTAATTCCTTCCATTTACGTAATTTAATTTCATCATTGACATGACGTAATCGACGTCCTGATAAGTCACGACATGCACCAAAGTCAAGTGTTGTACGCGCACCAGCTTGCTTTGATTGTCCTTTTAGTAAGGTACCAAATCCACCTTTACCTCCACGGATTGAAGTGTATTGTGGTGATATTTTAATTGTTAGGGGCTCATGTTGATATAATAGGTTATTGTTGTTATTCTGTTGTGTGTGATTGGTAGGGAATAACTTATCATTGGTACATTGTTGATTTGCAATTACATTTGCAATACATAATAGATATGCAGGCCATCCAATCTTTTGTGATATAGAGGATAGTAAATCATCTTGTGTAACATAAGATGTGTTTGAATTTTTATCAAGGCCAGTTTGTGGAAGTGTTAAACATAATGATTGACGATTTGAAGGCGCTGAAGGTACACCCGCCGATGATAATGGATGTGTAGGACCCTCATAGGTCACTATGAACTCATGCCGGGGTATTACTAGCGTCATCATATAGATATTGTTATCTCCTATTACACTCACTCAACACTCTACTTTTTGTGGAGGCGTACGCGTGGAGGCGTGGAGTTGGAGGATACCAATCCTACACTCTCATATAATCGGTGCGATGATAATATTATGGTTATGAAGTTATATTCTTTATCAATATTACAGATAAAGCATCTATAGATAAAGCATCTCGTGTGTTGTTCATATAGCTGTTATTTTTTATTCAGTTCTTGAGCTCTTTTGGTGCCGAAGTTAAGAAAGTAACACTCTACAACACCTCTTGATACATCATACATTGCAACTACATCTTCTCTTCTGACGCAATGGTATACACTTATCACCTTGTCTTCCTCTCTATTATAATATATCAAGTCCAAGTATCAGATGCGTTTAGTATAAATCAACACCACAGCTCTATTGTACCTTTGTCTTCGACAAACAGTAAAAGAAGATGCACATCAAAGCAACAATGTATACACAGGATTAATAACAATATACAAATTCAGTCAAGAACAATACAATATGCATCACCGCAACAAGAGGATGATATAGATATAAAGAATAACAACTGGTTTAACTTTGGGCAATCAACTGAAGATGACAATGAAGCCGATGCAACAACAAAGAACAATGAGGCTGAAAACAAGTTTGGTTTAGGACAGTCTTCCTATGCAAAGTATGGAAGACCAAAAGATATAGATGAATCAAGCTTTGGTCCACTATTACCAATTGCAGAAGCGGTTGATGAGGCCACAGGTGGATGGGGATTAAGTTATGCAGATTTACATCCAGTAACGCCACAAACAACTGTTGGTCAGGCTTTCTTAGCAACCAACTTTTTCTACGCTTTATCGGGTCTATGGTTAGGCATCAATGGTGATTGGTTCTATGGTGGTTTGACAGAAATTGCTGGTATTGTCAGCTTTGTCTATCATTATACACAATTGGACTTTGGAAAGAATAGAAGTGAGGTACGATTGGCATTATTAATTGATTACTTTTGTGCTGGGGCGGCGTTAATAACGGGAGGGGTTTACATGATATCGGCTGGAATAACTTCTATTCCTTTGGAGGCATTAATTGCTGCGGGAGTTTCAGGAATATGTTTATCATTGTGTTGGGTATGGGAGTTTGGCTATCCGTATATATTCTGGCATTCATTATGGCACATCTTTTCAGCTTATACGGGATATTTAGTTGGACAAGAACACCTGGCAACTATTGCTGCTGGAGGATAAACAAACTGCTATTAGATGTTGCAATCCTTTCATAGTTTATATATTGTTTGTTTATAGCCATCTTTGTATCTTTTTTGTGCAATTATATGTACAATATGTTGCAATCAATGTCATAGTATAGTCTTTTCGTTTTACAAACCCAATCGTCGTCGTCATCGTTTACTGAGTTTTATAAGTAATGCTATAAAGCAAAGGGCACCGAAGGTTAATACAAAAAGTATTACGCCTTTCCAACTTATTTCTAGGCGTACTCTTTCCCTAATTCCATCGTTTTCTCCTCCTACAGCTCTAGCAACAGGAAGACTCTGTCCGCTGACTTGATCTATTGCATATGCATTGTATCCTACTTGACGATTTGCAACATTGTTATTATCCGAGTCTTCAGAATTTGTACTTGCAACTGTAGCAACCTCGGCGTCTACTTCAAATACGACAGTGTGTCTGATAACAGCAGGTCGAGCAGGATTTATATAGTATTCTGCCGCTAATACTTCCTCGTTATTTGTGGATATGCTCACATCTTGTGATTGTGAAGTTGTGATAGTGTCGACATTTGAATGAATTACACTCACATCTTGTGTTAAAGTTGTATCTGTCTCTATACCATCATTATAGTTATTGTTTGATACAACTATTCCATCGCCATTGTCTATAGTCATATTCTCATTTCACTTGCATTGCATTTTATCCACTTCAATATCATTCCTTCATGAATGGTATTAATTGTAGTCAATATCAGCACAGTGAAGCAAGAGAAGTAGTTGCAAGGGAATAAAATACTTATTTCAGCGAGTCAACGATCTGCTATGCCGACGTGAAACTCCAATACAAATACCAGAGTAGGCGGCATGTAAACCATATCGAGTCCTCTTCATAGCACTTGTATTCCTAGATAGGTTTAAAAGCGGCTGTATGATTGATAGGTAGAGCGGCCTCTAGGAGAATATAAAAAAGATCATATTTGTGATTAGTTCATCATCGGTCATCACAACTAACAACATCGTCTTCTTCTTATCACCACACCATACCTATGCCAGTAGTATGTCCTCAAACAAAAGACGTCGCGATGAGCTCATTATTCGACATAAATTATACATTGGAGTTGCTATAACATTAGTATTAGTTACCATATGTATCTTTGCAACAACATATGATATGTATGCAGATTTATCACTTGATTATGTTAGTGTTAGTGATGATAACAATAACATACTACCGATACCAAGGATGTTGAATGCAGAAGAAATAATACAACAATCGTATATGAACACCTTTGGTGTATTGTCAATAGAAAAGTTATGCAGTATAGATGTGGATAGTAAGACATGTTATCAAGCTCTTTTATTGGAGGCTACTAAAGAAAATCGAACAATAACAGTTCCATGGTGGCTTATTACATTGCTGAGAGACGTTCATATTGGTTTTTGGAACAACCTGACAATACAAGAACCTCCAATTGACTTTTGCACTATTGAGAAGGTAGCTACAACACAATGGAGAAACGTCCAACGCTATCTAAATGAGAATTTAGAGCCGAGTAAATCTCCTATGCCAGTTAATCTGAATGCAACTAGATTAGAAGAGAGAAGAAAACAAGCTAAACATATCAATAGAGTAGTGTTTCTACGAGACCCTTTGGAGAAGTTGCTTTCCGGTTACATTAACAAATGTGTAACTCCGTGGAGACGGAGAGTTGAAGGGCACTGTGAGCCCAACAATGTTTTCAATGGAAGTGATTTGACTGCTCAGATTGAAACCAACCGAAAGCAAATGTTCGCTGCATATGTCGATGCTTTACCTTTGAAATGGAATATACATTTTGTTCCTCAATCACTCTACTGTGATGGATTGTTTCGGCTTATTGGTAGTTATGACTTTGTGGGTTATATGGACAACAATTTCTATAATGAATTATCAGACTTGGTCGACAAATTGGGGCAAGACAACAAGTTACCAGATGCAATTGAAAAAGTATTCCATCTCAAAGATAATCTGGCAAAGGGGATAGAAAATGTAGGAACTGAGACGCAGGCGAAATCACATGTGATGGAATATTATACTGCTGCTTCTCTTCGAAGAGCTTTGGAGTACTTTGCAATTGATTACATGATGCTAGATTTGACTATACCAAGCTGGGTGAATGACATACTAGACGAGGAGATGGCATTATTTCCCCAGCGGTGATTGGAAACATATATTATGATACCATATGTTTATAAAAGATAGGGAGTAAAGTAGGGTAGGAGCATGTATGAAATCTTTCATTTGTGCATGTTTATTATATACAAGTTCAATTCCGATAATCTACAGCCATTTACCTACCATCCTTCTCTTTTTGTTTTATATGAGATGACGATGAAGGGATGATAGGTGTTCTCAATATATCCAATATATGTTTAGAATCATAGTATATTGTGTGAGATGTTGGTGATGACGGAGGTATGAACCCCAACTTCATAATATTCAATTGATCGTCTCCTGAAAGGGTTGTGCACTTTTGCTGTTGTTTAAGTGGGGCGTCAATACTTCCACCTCGAGGTATAAACCTCATCAAACCTTGAACTTTATCATCTCTTGAATCACATGTTGGTGGTATAAATCCGAGCTTCAATATCGAAAGCTGCTCTTCTGCTGATAAAGTATGTCTATTCTTGCTTGATACACCATTATCTAAACTACCTCCTCCTCTCAAGACATTATTTCTTTTACAGTCGCCACCATCATTGTCAGAGGGACATGGTATGAAACCAAGACGTAGGATATCCAACTGCTCCTCTGCTGATAACTTTCTAGAACTGCTGCAACTGTTATTATCGTTCCGACCTGCAAAATTCCGATTCCGATTTGCAATATTGTACACACGAGAAGATGGATGGTGTATCTTAGCTTTAACTAATACTGCTAGCCAAACTAATAAGATGGCGTGGGCTACTAATGATGGTGATAATATATACATGGCTGATAGCTATTTCTGAAACAAGAAAGAGACATATATTATTATTATGTGAGAAGCAGATGGTGCATTGAGTAGCCCAAAGTGCACAAATTAAAAAGGAGTCTAAATGCCCAAAACCACTGCCGCCGCCAACACATACGTACCAGGAGTCAATATCGATAGAGATAATAATATACTAACGGCCCCCCTCAAGGTATATTAGAAGCAAGATGATGGTCCACTCAGAGGCAAAATCTTGATATGAGCATCTTGCTGGCAATAGAAACTTCTACACTTACTTGTGTGAGAAATAAGTTTCAGTTTTAATTCATTATTCATAATTTCACAACTGTGATGTTAGCTGTTGATAGTTGATAGAGAATTAATACTATTAAGTACAATAGAATGGAGTAGTAGTATGTCCAGATATCAGTGGCTTGTCTACTTCGGGGTATTATTGTGCTGGAGTAATTTCGGCGGCACAATATCAGTATCAGCATCAACAATAAGTGCACCTACACAACCATTACTGCTGTCAACCGATAATGAAGACCAGCTAGAAGATATACTGAACAATCAAACATCTACATTCTTTAACAAGTTTGAAACTCGTGGCCCTTCATTGACACTTACTTTGCGTGATCCCTCGACTGTAACACTTCTTAGCGGCAGTTCGAGTTCAAGTAGTATCACATCAAAATTATGGACAAGTAAAAGAGATGTTGTTGCAAGTAAGAAAGCTCCTGCTGTTCAAGTAGATAATGATGATGGAACATTTGGTATATATTCAAAGCTAGCTACTATATTTCATATCACACCAACATCTAATAATGGACAACCATTACAATCATCTTCTAAACCAACACAATTTGCAGATGGATACATGCTAGATGATGGTGAAATATTCTTAGACCCACCAACTTCAACTTCATCTAATGGGAAATCGAGTAGAGGATTGTTTTCAATAAGAAAAATGGGTAATAGTATTTTAGGAAATGGTTGGGGAAGATCTTTGGAGAATGTACATCCTGAGATACAATACGAGTTGAAAACTAGAGAACAACAATCTACAACTTCAAACGGTGATGAGGAAATAGTTGATACACGGCCATTTCCTGATTCTGCACCATGGTTAACAGGCATATCTTGTGGTGTTATATGGAGTCCATTTCCAATCTACAAGACGGGATATCCAGAGGGCTGCGGTCATAAGTTATTGAGTGTGCCTCATTATGTTCGATGTGGAGCCAAATTATCATTGCCTAGAGTTTCTTCATTGGTACGCCAAGCTTGGAGACAATCGGTAGGTGTTATCAGAGGAAAAAGTGCAGATCAACAGCACCTACAACAACCATTCAGAGCAACAACAAGAGAGTTGAACTTGGGCATAACATATCAAGAAAATCCATACCACACTGAAACAGGCACATTAGAATTTCTTCTCGGTAGATCAAGATCCTCAATACCACCATCAGCAAAGTTAAGTACAATGAAAAAGTCATTACTATCAGATGATGATAAGTATCGTAGGAATAATCATTTATTAGTTAGATTGGCAACTGGTAGAAGTGATAAGAACAACAACAAAGCAACAACAATAAGAAACACTCTCAGCGCCATTGAATACATAAAAGGGTCGTTCCGTATGCCAACTCCATCATTCATGCGAAATAAAGGAGCGACAAGAGTATTGCGTGGCAAGGGAGTATCAGTATCACCATCATTTGACTTTGTGGAAGGCATTCCAAGATGCACAGTCTCTGGCGATGTGGGCAAAAGTGGACGGACACGGGCAGTTCTAAGAGTAGATGTTGATGATTCGACTTTAACAGTTGTTCGTGCACTTAACGAGAACAAGATTATAGCACCGACGATATCACTCAACTCGGGAAAGATTGTATATGATTACTATTTCAATCTGGATGGTGCATCATCATCTAAGGAGGCTTATAGAAAAGTAGACTCGTCATTGAGAGCGCATGTTGACCCAACTAAAGGTATAATACTCAAATGGACAGACGGCATCAAGGGAGGGCAGGGTAGCTGCTGGGTAACTGAATGTAGAGTACCTTTAGGTACAAGTGCTCCCGGTCCATTGGCTGCAGATGTACGGGTCGGAAGGAGATGGGTAATCTAGTATGTTCATCAAGCTACTCTTCTTTTGTATTCATGCTCAGTTGTTTCATAGCAGTAACGGAAATCTCTAATAGCAAATACACATATCACTAGTCTCTAGCAAACATCAAAACAAACAACATATCTTCTTTCTTTCTTTCATCACTAGCATATGAACTTCTAAATTGGCAGTACTTCTCAATGTAACTCCGATATGTAGGATACCCATTGCTATTGTTCACCATCCGCCTTCGATAGTATAGCAGCAAGATTATCATCTTCGTCTTCCTCCACTTGAAGTGTTGGCGCTGGTGAACCACCCGATTCTTTCCTTGACGCTATTGCCTGTTCAATGTCCGCCAAAGGTACTCGAGGAGTATATCCCTTTTGTGGCTGTGTGGTGTGTCATTGAAGAGTTTATGAGTATGAGAGTCATGAGCATTGAAGGATCCTGAAGTATAGGTGATTCATATCAACACTTACCTGTCCTCGTTTTTTACATGCTTCTCTATCATGTTTGATCATAACGTGAACACTCTGGAGTATATGAAAGAGCAGTCATGCTCGGTGTGAGAAGAGGATGAGGATATCATTGCAATGACAAATAGAAAAGTACACTCACATCTTCTACATGATCCGCATGAAAATGAACACTGTTACCAATACTACATCTACTCCGGCATGATAAGATGGCAAATAGTCTCTCTAATCTCCCTGGCCTCCTATGCATTGCAATATCGTGTCTGTGTGAATCAACATCCGTGGATGTTGATAACTCTTCTTCCCTTGCTTGTGCCGCCACTGCCATTGTATCAATTTAATTGCTATAAGCTGAGTATATTCTCTTTTTTATTGTAATACATCCAATAAATAATCCGTGATCAGTAATGTCTTATCAAAAGCCTTTGCTTACGTATGCAGTGATTGATTGTGTTGCTTGCTTGACATCGATCAGAATCATGACAAAAAAGGAGTTGACATGCGGTATCCTACTGAATCTCCTCTCATATCGGAAGGTCTCTTGCCTTAGTCTAACATTCTAGTGAGGAGTGATGGGGAGGTCTATGATAGTATCAGTTATGGTCTAGAATAGTGGCTTAGTTATGTATGTATAATACAGAGAGTAAATCAGAAGGTAAGGAGGCTACTTAGTAATTGTCTAATAATCATTCAATCAGTTTCAGTGAAACGTTATAACTCATACTGTCTTGTCCTGCTAAACAATTCGTAACCCCCTAATGAATCGGTGTGTATTTTAAGGCTGAAACACTCCCCCGATTCTTGTCCCCTGCCCCCCAAATAACTCATTTTCTAATTTACAAACAGCTTACAAAAGATTCTCTGTATCCCCCAAGAGAAAACCTTTAAGCTGCAATCTCGTCTGTTGTTGTATTCGTTGCATGTTCTTTATCTTCTTCCTCTTCAACTTCTCCCTCTTCCATCTTCCTTGTACTGTAATTGCCATTTTCGTCAACATAAGTTCCCGGTAAATCAACACCGCTGGATAAATCGGCACCGCTCTTTCTCGAATACTCATTCAAGTATTCATCACTCGTATGTGCCACATTTGCAACTGCCTGATTAAAATCGCCACAAAAGAATGTGAAGAAACAACTTGCCATTAGGAAGAAACTAACAGACCCCATACCCCATCTCATGCTGATACCATTCTCATTCAATGCCGTGAAGACGAATGCAGGTGCCCAACCAAGAATCTGTCCATAGAATGAAATTAATCCCATAATCTCAAACTCCTGTCCCTTGGGCATTATTGCCACGGCAAGCGTACGTTGACTGGGGAACATCCAACCAAATGCAATACCAATCATGGCAGCATAGAAGTAAACTAGATTCTTATCCTTCTGAGTTGAACCCTGAACAGTCGCTGCTAATAACGCATTGATAAATGCAAATAGAACTTCAGCCATACGGAATGAATTTAATGGATTCACCCACCTACACATTCTCTTTGACAGGTATGCACCTGGTATATTCGCAAAGAGCATGGTTAGTGACACCACGGCTATTTCCCTAGCTTGCATATTAACAAAGACTGTTAAGAATGTCACTGCAATGGCAAGGATGATACCGGCCCCCGCCTCTGGACTGAAGAGCAAAGCAATCATAAACCACTTCAGTGCCTTATACTCTTTTTTGCTGAATACCTTCTTGGTAGTAACAATTAACCTTTTAAATCCAGTCGTAACTAAATTATCACCGGGTGGCACCTCTCGTAACTTGGGACGTTTCCGGAATAGAAATGTCCACGAATAACCAAATAATACGGCACCAATCCCAGTCGCTAATCCAGCCGCCAATACTGCTGTATTTAAATTACTAAATCCTGGCTTTGTATATCCAACTAATACAACTAAACTTGTAAATATACCCTGAACAAAGTATTGATTCATCATTAACCGGGCCGTATAATGTCCCATCTCGGATAAATCATGCGTCAGATCAGGTAAATATGCCATAGTGCATACCTGATGCATAATTAAAAAATATCCACCAATAATTTCAAGTATGAAAACCGTAAACCATGTATCTTCATTAATCATCATTTGTAACCCGACAGCTAATACTATAATTAAGGCAGATACTGCACCCATGACCTTACGATGATTAGTATGATCAACGAATGAACCGACTATTGGCATGGTAACTCCAGCCACGATACCAACAATTAATGAACCAACAGTTAACACGCTTGATGCCCTAATACCATAAACTGTATTATTCGGACCACCAGCCTGTTTCACAGCCATACGGATCATAACACTACCAACGAAACTACCAGTTTGATTAATCGGACCACGGGCGGCAACATCCATGGAATGACCGGTAGCCTCCTCGAGGTATTGATGTGTTTGATTATTTTTAACACGGAAGGGATATTCTAACCATTTTAATAAGAAGGGGGGTGTTAATCGACGTGTTGATAGTGCTGTGGCCTGTTCGGATATTGATAGTGTTCGTTGTATTTTACCCGGTGGTTGTGAGGAGGATGAAGCTTGCGGGGTGTCATTATTACTCACTGCCGCGACCTCTTCTTCATTAATTGGTGGTGTAGGGGTTGTTGACGATGACATGGTTTTGGAATTTGTACTGGGCTCTTCTACTGAAGCACGAAGAGTTATACTTTCTGTAAGGGTGGTATTCTTTTCAATCTTTGTTGTAAATCCCATTACAATTATGATATTATTGATTACTAGCCGCCTTCGGCGGGCTAGCGCGTCGCGTATTATAACTATGTAAAAAGTACTATTCAAAAAATGTCTCTAACTATTTAGAATTCAATCTTTAGAGCAGATTCCTCCATCACAAAAGGTACC
>Ga0214480_101141_pt1 | contig 12055 bp, 9 predicted proteins | sample M1_20Mar14CPVII9_3_FD_165042 | JGI IMG/M metagenome (GOLD analysis project Ga0214480, IMG submission 165042) | Marine eukaryotic communities from Monterey Bay, California, United States - M1_20Mar14CPVII9sort6BwellE17 | ecosystem: Environmental > Aquatic > Marine > Unclassified | place: USA...
GAACTAATTACAGCACCAACTAATGTTGTTATTAGCAGAGGGTACATGATCAGCAGCTACTATTATGAACAAATAAAGGAACTGACAATCTGCGACTAAAGTGGAGTGTGAGTGCTCTGCGTGACTGAAAATACATTTTCTGCCAGGATTGTTACGCGCTTACATTACATCAATTATTAGGAATCAATTACAGAAATTAGAAGATATAGAGAAGAAATCTACCAAAAGTAATATCGCCGATTATCCAACTCTTCAACCAATATTATCCAGTAATAATATAAACATTCAAGAGTTGAATGATAACTGTTTAATGGCATTAAGCCAATGTCCTAATTTATCAATGGCAGATGATGCATTAAAAGCATATACAAGACAACAGAAGAGACGCGAGATGAATGGAACAGATAAAATATCGAATCCAAGTTCGTATATAATGGCTGTGTTACGAAATATCATGGCAAAGAATAGTAGTACATCATCAACATCGCATACAGTCAAACAAACTCCACAGAATGATGATAATGCAGTAAGAGCAAATAAGGTAGTGATAAAGCCAGCAGCAGTAACATCAACAAAGAAGGTAAAGTCTTCATCAGTAACCAAGCCTAAAGCATCTAGTAGTGAAGTAATACAACCTATACAACAAGAAATAACATCTCAAGAAAGTTCGAATTTAGCTCAATCTCAACTTCCAAATCCACCTCAATCAAATCATGAACCTGATATGAATGTTGAAAGAGTCACAATGGAGTATGTTGATAAATGCATATCTTGTCTTGCAAAGCTTGATCAACCAATTATACAACTAAAAGGAGTCGGAGCGAAAACCGAAGCGGCTTATCACAAACTTGGTATATATACTCTTCGAGATCTATTATGGCACTTCCCTCGCTCTTTTATTGATCGTTCCACGTTGTACAAGAGTATTCACGATGTACCGGATGGTGAAGTGGGATCATTTATCCTCTCTGTGGAGGACGAGAAGGCTAGATCCAATGGTGTAACATGTATTGACGAATCAGATAATGTCGTGGACGTTTCATTCTTTTATGGTAGAGGACAAGCTAGTATGATTATGGTATCGAAAGAACTACAGAAATTTCAAGGCGTCGACTTGATAATTGTCTCCGGCAAGGTGAAACATACTGGAAGTAAGTCGGCGGAGTTATTTAACCCAGATTTAATCAAGCCTCTGGAAAAGATAAATGATCTTGGAGTCGAGGCAGTGTATGCACTATCATCTGGGTTAACACAAAAGAAAGTACTTGTTGCTGTAGATGAAGCCTTGAACATAGCAGATGAACTGTTTAATCTTTTACCCGAGTCTTTATCAAAGAAGACACGTGAAAAGTTAGGATGGCCCTTGTTTGCCGATGCACTCCGTATAGCACACAAGCCATCTTCAAATGCTGATACTGGAGTGGAGAGTCCAGCGAGACTGAGGTTAGCATTTGAAGAGATGCAGACCCAACAAGCTCGGTTGGCTTTAGAAAGGTGGAAGATTAAACATTATGGACTACCACGTGAGGTAGAGAATAGTAGTGAAGTATGTGATAGCTGGAGAGATAGCCCACTTGTATCCTCAGCAATATCATCACTTCCATTCACTTTGTCGTCTAGTCAGGAAGAATGTATCGAGGAACTATGGGAGGATATTAAAAGTGACGGAAGGATGTACCGACTCCTCAACGGTGACGTAGGAAGTGGCAAAACTGTATTGGCATACTTGATTGGATTATCTTGTATCGAAACTTGTCAGGGAGGTGGGCGAGTAGTGTCATTTCTTTGTCCAACTCAACTTTTAGCAAATCAACATGTAAGAACCATATCAGATTTTGCTGATCGAATGCGAGAGAAAAGTAACGTCAACATACAAGTAGAGTTGTTGACTGGAGATGTTATTGGCAAACAACGAGATGCACTATTCGAACGTCTTGATGCTGCTAAAGACAATAATGGTATATTCCTAGTAGGGACTCATGCACTGACAACACCAGATGTTGTCGAAAGACTGTCTCAATTACAAGACAACAAGGGACTTGCTTTAGCCATTATTGATGAAGAGCAGAGGTATGTTATGTATGTTATGTATGTTGTATGTGTGTGTATCAATGTTGATAACCATACTGACATATCTTGTGAACGAATATCATATCCTGTGCATACAATTATACTTCACCCAGGTTTGGAGTAAAGCAGCGAGACTCAATGCAACGGTGTGCTGGCAAGTGTTTGTATTGTTTTATCTTATGAATTAAAGTGTTCTCAATATGAAGCCGCGATGACTTGGATACTTTATTTGAACTTTGTTTGGCTTTATTTGACTGCCTTTATAAACCAAATGTTCTAACAGAAAATAATATGATCTCTCTCTCTCTAACTTCATAAACTGTGAAACGCGCATCTTCCAGCTAACATACTCTCCATGTCTGCGACGCCAATGCCCCGATCAATTAGTCTTCAGGATAGTGGTATCATGGACACAACACTGCTAGAATCAGATGAGTCAAGGGCAGTTGAAACGACAATAGTCTCATTACATAACATGGATAAAGTACTATCTGTATTAAAGCAGAAGGTCAAAGCTGGCTCCAAATGTTTTTGGGTGGTACCTCGTATCGAAGGCACAGAAGATGATGGTTCAGTCATGAATCGATTCAAATCACTAGTTGAAATACTCGGCGGAGATAAAGTGTGCCGTGTGCATGGTCAAATGTCTCCTACAGAGAGAGAACAGCAGCTCGAGGCATTCACAAACCTAGAATCAGGTGTACTAGTGGGCACTACTGTGATAGAGGTTGGTATTGATATCCCTAATGCTAACATATTGGTTGTTGAGGAATCAGATCGCTTTGGATTGAGCCAGTTGCATCAGCTTCGGGGAAGGATCGGGAGACAAGGTAGTAGAGATCTCCAATGCCATTGCCTTCTGTTATCGAATGCAACGAGTACAAAAAAAGACTCCTCTTCATTAACTCGGTTGCAAATTCGACAAAGTCTAACAAGGGAAGTGAGATAGCGGACGCGGATCTAATTCTGCGAGGAAGTGGAGATATGTTAGGTATTAGGCAGTCTGGCATTCAGAGCGGTTACACAGTTGACCCATCTCATTGGCATCTGTTAAGAGCAGCTACAGTATCAGGACGAGGTTTTGTGGATGACCAAAGTACTAATAGGAGAAAAGAGGAGCTTTCAGAGAATGATATCATTGAACAGTCCACAACTCCATTTTATGATCAAACAAGCTCTTCATCAAAGAAAGGCTTTGCTTTAAGAATGATGATGATTTTATTCGGTGATCGGTCAAAAGAAGTGGACAACGGTATCGATACAATACAAAACTTGGATATATCAAAAAGAGGTGAGCTCTCCCAAGATGATCGAACAATACATGGTCGTCTCATAGATTTTTATGATAAGAGGGGTGATTTACAGTTTGTGAAACCCAACCAGAAGAAGAAACAAACAACTACAGATAAGTCATTCACTCAAGACGAGCCAAATAAACCTCACTTGGCTGGTTTCAACTCCCCTGCAAAGGCTTTGACACTCGAGAATCGCCTCAACTTATCTGAAGATGATGTTATGTTTGTCGTGTTGGATGTCGAGACTACTGGCCTAGATGATAAAACATCTCATTTGATTCAATTGGCTGGCAAGGTACTTGGCTCTGATGATGAGAATGATTTGTTCTCACAGTACATTCTTCCACCAATAGATTGTATACCCATGAAGATAGAGGAGCTAACAGGCATCACAGACCAATTCCTTCGACAAGGAGGATATGACAAGGCGCTTGATAGAGAAGTTGGCACAGCAAGGGAGTTCAGACAAGTATATCTTGACTTTCAAGACTTCTGCATCGATAGAGCACAAGGAAGAAAGATTGTCTTTGTAGCACATAATGCAAAGTTCGACATAAGAATGATCAACGGAGAATTACGACGGTGGAGATTCTCCGATGATACAGATTCTGCACCGATCCTAGGAGACTTATTTGCTAGCTCGCTGGACACACTTCAGTTGTTTCGAACAAGTAAGTTTTGGAGTAAGTCTTTACCTCGACCTACTTCATTCTCCTTGGGAACATTACACGAACATGTGCTCGAAGAATCGATAAGTAATTCACATAATGCTGTGGGAGATGTATTGGCATTAGAACGACTTCTTCAATCAGATATATTTCAAGGATGGCAAAGCTTAGCTACGAGAATACAAGTCCCAATACCAAACATCAAAGTAGAGAAGTAGACAAGTTGATACTTACATCATGCTTAATTTGCACATTACATAAGACCTTCTCATAACCGAATCTCAGAGTCGAAGCCACTATTATTGAATATCATCTTTTGCTCTTCATAAAATGATTCCAATGTTTGCAATCGCTTCGTTTGATCTTCTATCTTGGCAAGAGCATATTTCACATCAGGTCCATGTATAAAACTTTTCTTTGCAGCTGAACTTCGGTCAAACCATGACCCTCTTCGCTCTGCGCGAATATTCCATTCTTCTTCTCTTTCTCCAATTACTTCCTCATGTCTCTGTTGCGCATCTTTCAGTCGCTCTTTCTTATCTCTAATGGTTTCCCGGAAGATTGCCAGAAATTCATCTCCACTAGAAAAAAAGAGACCTGATACCTTAGATCCTCGGCCAATTACGCTACTTCTCATTACATTTCTCATTGTTAATACTCGAGATCGTAGCTCGTTGGGGATTGACGACCACATTTCGTCAATTTCATCCTTCTTTTTATCATCGTCTCCACTACCGCCATCATCCTTTTTCCCGTCATCATCTGAACCTTCTGTTGCTGTTGGCGTGAAGACATCTAATCGTTCAATAACATGATTAACACTAGCCTCAAATAACGACTTCAGATTTAGTTGATCAGCTAAAGAGCACATCGCCATACAATTCTTTGAGTCAATGGCATTTAGCAATATTGATGTCAGGGCATCAAGAACTACAGAGCATTGCAGATAATGAGCTAGTTTTGTACATTCCACTATATGTCGCTCAGATATCTTCCCATCATTAATGAGTTCAGTGATATACTGCTCGGTTTCGTCTGCATCATTATCGATTCGTCGTTTCCTACTCGATACATCAGTCTTTTCATCAGAACTACTATCACTTTTCTTCTCATGCCATTGATCATGTAATAAAAGTAATAGATTCATGAAACTAACCACTGCATCTATCTCAAACTCTACTAAGGATATCTCCATAATATCTTCCTTTTCATTAGTCTCTATTGTTGTATCTTTAGAATCATCCTTCTCCGCCTTCGACTTATAGTACTTTTGTGATAAAATCATGGTCTTTGCAGTATCACAAAATAGAATAAGGGGTTGAGCATTCATTTCATGTGTTGCTTTGTTTGCAAGCAGGATTGTTATCTTCTTTCCTTCATACTCTTTATGAAGCCGTGTGGTAGTATCTATACTGTTGTTACTACATCCATCACTGGTAAGATGTTTGTTAATAATGCTATTGCAATATTCTGCCTCTTTCTGAACTCTTTCAAGCGCCTCTGATCGAGTCAAGCCCATTAATTCACCAGGACGCTGTTCATCTGAAAAATGACGAAATGGGTGAGGTATAATGATTAAGTATGTAGTAATAACATCGGCATTTATTATATAAAATAAATACTTTATAACTATGAAATTGAATTGGAACTTACCATTTGCACTCTCTATGCCATATCTCCTTACATAATCATCCAAACTTTCAATGGCAGGAAGCTGCTGCTGTTGCTGCTGCTCTTCACCTCCCATATTATTTTCTTCTTCTTCTTCATTGTCCATATTTTATGAGGCGCTCAGCGATATGATAGATATATCTTTTATTAAACCTAATTTCCTGTACTATTGTTATTGTATTATATGAATTAACTGTCACGAATTCACTACAATGATCACACTGCCGATATCGCCATCGAATTCTTTGAGGTGAGATTGCTGAAAAATAAAAGAAAACTCATTTGTTGGGCAGAGCACTCTAGTTACAGGGCCACCACTAAAGATCTATCTAGAACTACCATACTCTTACAGAAACATCAACAGTCAACAGCTGCATAGCTAGAGAGAGCAGTAGTCATATCCAATACCTCAACCACAATAAGTTATTGATATATTGATTTGGTACCATGAATCGTCTTAGCAGTATCATATTCCTTTCGATATGTATACCCGATATCATTGCGTTTACTGCAATTCAAAAGCAACAACAAGCTGTACTGTTATCATCTCAACTCCATGTTAGCAAAACTACTATACCAGACTTAGCCTCTGAAACCAAACCAATAGACGAATCTAATATCTTCTCGGATTGTGATGATGCACAAGAGGATAATAATGATGACGCGTCATGGCAGAAGAATCTAGATCTTCTATTAGCTCCAAATACCAGCACAACAAAAAGACAAATTGTATTAAGTGATTTGTTATCTTCGGGAGATGAAATACAAGAGAGTGTCAGAACTGCGTTGAGAGAGCGAAAGGTGAGTGCCTTTTTATACTTTTTATAACATACTTTAACATTTATTCTAACATATAACGTGCACATCACATGCTCATTTTACAATATTCCAATTTAATTGTTAATATTTTACACCACCGATTGTGTTCGTTATGTATAGATTGATGGATTACTTACTCCAACACAAAAGCGATTACAAGACGGAACACGTGCAGTTGCAAGACAACTGACAACTGATATCTTCCCTGGTATTGCTGCAGTGGCAGCTGGAAATCAAAAGTCACCAAATGGAACAAAGGAACTTAAATCTCCAGTATCTGTTATCGCCGAAGATTTACCAAATGTAGTTCCCAAAATTGGATCGCGTGTTTTAGGTGCAATTTCCAATCAAGCACAGAATAATCTGAAAGAATTGCAGGAGGATATTAAAGCAGGAGATCCACTTCGTAGTATTTCACGTATACAAGAACAGACAAAAGAAATTGCAGCAGAGGCTAAGAATGTATTTAGTGAAGTACCCGAGGGATTAGTAGGCCCAGCTTACACTGTTTTAACTCAGGGCGAGGGCTATGAAATACGTGAGTATGAATCATATTCAGTAGCATCGACGTACATGTCTAAGGTTGATGAACCATATAGTATGGATGATTTGGCATCGGGAGGGGAAGCATTCAATGCTTTGGCTGCCTATTTGTTTGGAGCAAACGATAAGAAAGAAGTAATGGAGATGACGACACCGGTTGCAACGACGAGCACAGGAGAAATGTGGTTTTATCTCAAAGAAAGAGAAGGTAATGATGAGTTTCCTAGTCCAATGGCCGAAAACGATGAAGCGTTTAATGCCAAGGGAGAGGTTGACATTAAATCTATCGAAAGTACAACATTGGCAGTGAGTAAATTTACTGGGTTTGCTACCGAGGGAGAAGTAGAAAGACAGAAGGATGCATTAATGTCCAGCCTTGCTATTGACGGCATTGAAATTGACGTGGAACATGGATCAATTGTGCCTCATGTGGTATTACAATACAATCCCCCATACACAATCCCCGTACTGAGGAGAAATGAGATTGGTATTCCAGTGAGATTGGGAGAGAAGGCAGAGGAAGAAGCAACAACTGTCGATCTATCTGAGAAGTGGGCAGTAGAGGATGGAGCGGAAACAGAAGAAGAAGAGAATGAAGAAGAAGGGAATGAAGAAGAAGAAGAAGCATGATTCTTTCTACTTGATAGAGAAGACTCAAGTATGCAATAAGTTCAATATGTCTTTAAGATTAGACTTTAACACAGTAGGTTTTCTGAATATCTGCTTAACCCCCTCTAAGGGTGCAATATCCCAGGATTCAATATGCTCTGTCACTAAATAAGTATCAGGGTCAATGATGTATTGCACTCCCCACGGCCAGGCCAGCACTGGTTTCCAAGGCAGACCCAGTTCAAGCTTCACCATGAACCGTGTGTTGACTTCTGTTCCATCATTTTCTACACTGTAGTTCAACACTTTTGCATTATAATTTGTAATGAAACTACCAAGATTGGCAAGATTGTCTATAAATCTATCTCTCCCCTTAAATGATACGAATGGATCAGCAAATACACAATTCTCACTATAGATTAACCGATCCACCTCTCCGCTTAAAAAGTAAGATCTTTCAGAATCCAATTTTAGTCTTTGTAACGTTTGATCGAGAGAATTCGGAGGTACGGTCATATCAATAGACCCATTATTATTGATGGTACCAGCCGATTTATTTGAACTAAATATCTTTCCGAATGCTTCAACACCGTACCAAGCTGCCAACTCCAATGGGCTCTTACTTATATCATTATCATCATCTTGATTACTTTTCAATGATGAGGATACTACTGATCTCATTATCGATGTAGATGGGGAAAATGATGTGCATATTGATACCAATAATAGGTTCAGTATTATTGAAAGTACCGCTCTTCCAATCATATTGTAACTAATCTAATCCACTACTTTGTTTACTGAAGAAGATACGTGTTCTCTTGCATGAAAGTACTCCTCAATAGTTGTGGTATCAAATGGGAGTCTTTGATAACTAAATGGGATATATATGGTTGTTTAATACTTTATGTAATACTTGAGGTGATATAAGGACGGAAGCCTGCTGGACCGGGAACAACACACAATACATGTCAACTACTATTATCTACAATACATTTATTAGGAAGAAGATAGAAGGCGGCAATTGCAGCTAGCTCTAGCTCCAAAATCACATGACATAATATTAGTAGAGGTGATTACTACTACCGACGAGGGAGAGTATTAACATGGTATTGCATAGTACTAAGAACTTTAGTCCTCTCTGGAGTACACCGCAGCCAAAGAAGAAGAGTGGTTTAACTACAACAGAAGATGAGGGAAAACCACTCCTTTCTACTTATGATGCAACATCGACATTGAAAATGAAGAAGCATCCAGGACGTGGTAAACTTAGATTTAATATGAGACAACAAATGAAGAATAATAATATTCGTTCACGGAGTACAGGAAGCATTTACAATTCAGTATTCACTCCAAAACATAACAAGGTTGGACAGAGGAGTTTTGTATCTAAAAACGGTAGAATGAAATCCTCCCACATTAAACCAGACGAAGAACAAATAACTCCAATAAAACATACCAAATTATACAATACACTGAATCCAAAGAGTAGAATTCCATCAGCACAATTGTATCAGAAATTTATAACTTGTGTGATACTATTCGATGCTATCATCTATGTCTTATCAACGGAGCCAAATCTATCACAGTACAACAACACATTTTACATTATCGAAGCAATCACAAGTACAATATTTGCCATTGAATACTTCGCGCGTTTTTTGGTCTGCACTGAAAAGAAATCTTATGCAAAATATGGCCGTATACGAGGACGTTGGAGATACATGTGTTCTTGGCAGGCTATGCTAGATGCTTTTGGTAAGTAAGTGCAAGTAATCCTTTATATACACATCTCAAATATACACATGCTCAGTTTCATAATACTGCACAACGAATATATGTAGCTACCTTTCCTTTCTTTATAGAGTTTGTCTTTAGAATCCCATTGCCAACAACGACTTATTTTAGAGTAAGTACTAAACGATGTGGTATGCAATCTATTCATATGACTGTTCATAATAGAAACTAATCTTTACTTGGCTCCACTCTGTTCAGGTGATACGCATAACTCGGACACAATCATATAGCAAGGCTATGGATGCGGTGGGTAGAGTATTATACTTCAATCGAGAGATTCTCTATGTGGCAGGATTACTAGGAATGGTAAGTGAATCTCTAGATATTATATAGTTGTGCATATAGTTATGCATAAATAATGTGCCGTCGCTAACAAACTCTTCTTTTCTCCTTCTTGGCAGTACCTCGTTGTGATTACATCAATATTAATGTACTACTTGAGACCACAGGGGGATGATGTCAGTTTAGTGGACGATGCCAGTGACTTCGAGAGTATATCCAAGACCATGGTATTGTCAACTTTAATGCTAACAGGAAAGTCCGCGTTTGTATTGTTTCATCGTTTGAATGCTAGTGTTCAATATCAAGTCTCGACGATTTGACGGCTTCATTTGACCTTAGTTTGCCTTTCTCGATTGCCCATTACAAACCACATGTACTAACAGAAGTTTCAATCACTTCTCTTTCATCTTCATATGTACGCGCATCTTCCAGGGCAAGGAGGTCCAAGCGGTAAACTTCCATGGTATACGCAACTAGTAGTTTTGCTTACTGGCATCTTCTCAGTTGCAATGTTTGCCATTCCTGCGTCGATGTTGACTTGGGGATTCGAGGCAGAGGCAGAACGTCTTGGAAGAAGAGCCAAGGATAGAGCAATGGCAAGAAGAAAAGGCCAAGTCTACATAAGTGAAACAAGCAGCAGTAGTAGTGAGAGCTCTGACGTATCAGGTTACGGCGATCTTTCGACTTCAGATGAGGAGGTATGTGTTCTTCATCATGAGAAAGATACCCTTCATGTATCTAACCTTTCCTGCTCTCTCTCTTTCTCTCTCCAGTATATGAGGATCATTGGAGGTGACGACGACGACGACGACGAAGAAGAAGAAGATAACAGCAGCAATAGATCAAATGGACAGAGAATATCAACACCATTATTAAGAAATGAGGAACTCCAATCTATAATGCGACGAATAGATTCAATGGAACAAAGTCTAGCCCAAACCAACAAGAAACTTGATATCATATTACAAAAGCTAGAGAACAAAGGAGATGCTCGACCTCAACGATATTGAGAAGTGCTGTAAAGATAAACTCTTCTTTGAACAGTGAATTGATTGCCTTTCCCCTACTTTACTCCCCCCCAAAAGGATACCGGTAAGAGGGTAGCGTATCCTATGTTCGCTACTAGCTTGTGGCTTTGGCGCTTGGATTCTTCCTCACCAATAAAAATAGTGTCCAATCATTGCTGTGAGAGATTAATTACAATAGGTATATTTAAATTAAACAAAGGTCAAGTTTATATTTACATTTATATACAGCAATTATCATGGGTCGAGTATCTCGTTACAAAAAGGTTAAGAGCATTGACCCCTTTGCAAAGAATGGCTCATGGAAATCAGACGTCGGAGATTGTTCTACATTCCGTCGTGTTAAGAAGAAGAGTAAAACAGCTATCAAAATGAAGGAACAAAAGTTAAACAAGTTACAACGTCGTATGCGGGGTGGTAATAAGAATGATAATGGAATTATAGATCGGAAGAAGAGTGGTGGATGTAATGGATATGGTGATGATGATGGCTATGATCTTCCACCTGACGGCGAAGATGAGTTTGATTTGAAAGATTTATTGGGTAGTATTAAGAAACAGAAGAGTAAACCTAACCCTTTATTGGATGGAGTTGTTGCTAATAAGATGTCAATTGTAAAACCATCGGTAAGTGTGTCATCGACATCTACAACAACATCCAGTACACACAAGTCTACTAATAATAAAAAGAGTAAGCAGAAACAGCAGAAGAATGACAGCAACAATAAAAAGATTAGTAGCAAGGCAAATATAAAGTATGATGGTACACAAAAGATAACTGCAAAGACATCAACTAAAGAGATTATAGAAGCATGTTCTAATCCAAAGTTGCAAAAACAAAGTAACATCAATGGAGATGATACAACAACTACAAACAAGCAAGAGAAGAGGAAGGCATATCTAGCTAAGAAGAAGCAAAAGAAACGCAAACGTTCATCACCGCTGGATGATAGTGACAATGAAGATTATCAACAGGCACTACAATCGCTTCATTCTCAACATACATCTTCTACTTCTTCCCCACAACAAACAAAGCAAAATAAGCAACCAAAACAACACGAGGTACAACAGCCAAACTATACACATACAATGATAGCGCGGTCCTCATTAAATGATCAAGTAGAACGACCACCAACATTCACTACATTACCACGTGGTGCACACAAGTTATCAAAGAATAATAAGAATAAGAAAGATAGACAAAAGCATGGGGGGAAGGATACCGACGTTGATAAGGCAAAGCGTATTAGAAAAGAACAGTTAGCATTAGAGGCTATGAG
>Ga0214480_101142_pt1 | contig 12047 bp, 13 predicted proteins | sample M1_20Mar14CPVII9_3_FD_165042 | JGI IMG/M metagenome (GOLD analysis project Ga0214480, IMG submission 165042) | Marine eukaryotic communities from Monterey Bay, California, United States - M1_20Mar14CPVII9sort6BwellE17 | ecosystem: Environmental > Aquatic > Marine > Unclassified | place: USA...
AGATTCTCTTGTCTTTGAGGTGTAGCCGTCTTGTTGTAACTCCACCATGAGTGATGCATATGCTACAGTAGACATTCCCAAGTCCTTACCTATACATGGGATGGCTTTGACAAGCACTGGCAGGAAGTCCCTGTGAAAACTGCAGTTGGGATGGCCTTGGTGTTTTTGTTGGTGTTTTCTCTTTATTCATGATGTATTTAGACAATATAAGTCAAGTTTATTATTAGAATTTGATAATTGATGTACAGGTGAACATATTTGTCTATTGGGTCATCTCCTACATCCTAATATTGAAGGCATTACAGTGGATTTAGTGCCAAAAACTCATGTGGTGTGAAGTTTGAGGTGGCATCAAGTATGTTCTTTCTTGTTCCATCGAGCTATCGCTGGAATTTCATTTTGAAAGTTATCAATATCATGATGAAGTTCCTATTAACAACAGCTCAGTCATACTTACATTATACCTATGTGTTTATGTTGGTATCATAGATATATAATATTTACCCACCCTGGTAGATATTCACGGTAATCTCAATCGCATAATAATATAATGTGTTAATATTGCAAAGAGATGACAATGAAGGTATTAAAATCATGGCTATTTCTCATGACAACAACAATTAGGCTAACGAAAGTGATCAGTTTCTTGAGTCCAAGTTCTACTATATTATCTTATCCAACAAATAGATCATTATCCAGTGTATTGAAAATGTCGACAACCTCTGCTATTTCAAGTTGGTCAGATTTGCAATCAGTTTCCTCCAAAACAGCTGTAGGAGCTGCTTTAGATAAAGAACAACAGTCGAGACTAGCTGGTTCTGGTGCTCCGTTTGTACAGAACAAGCTACGCCTATTTGGTTCTGCTGATATACCTAAGTTGACTCTATATCGTGATCATGCTGGCTGGTGCCCTTATTGCCAAAAGACGATGCTATTAATTGAGGAGAAACGTATCCCTATCAATATTGAATTAGTGCCGATGAGATCTTATGGTGATAAACCAGACTCGTTTCTTGAGATAGTTCCTAGTGGTTTACTTCCGGCTTTGGTTGTTGAAACTAGTGACGGCAGAAAACAAACAATTACTGAATCACAAGTTATTATGGAATTATTAGATCAATTTCATCCTGTGGAAGATGGCTATAAGCAGATGCTTCCATCTAACGAGGATATTGAAGGGCAGAAGAGATACAATCAATTGGCAAACTTGGAGAGGGAGTTATTTAGCTGGTGGTGCAATTTGATATTTCGTCCCGAGGGACCTATGAGTAGTGGAGGAATGATTGGAAAACTAATGGGTAGTTCTGAAATGTCTGGGGCTATGCAAGGTTTCTTAGATTGTCTCAAGAAAGTTGACAATGCACTTGCATCTACAAGTGGACCTTGGTTCTATGATACTGCTGATCACCCTACAATGATTGATTTTGTATATGTATCACATGTTGAAAGAATGTTAGCATCGTGTGCTTTCTGGAAAGGTTTAGATTTGAGATCAGCTGAATACAAACGACAATTGCCAGCATTGAATAAATGGCTCGATGCTTTCGAAAAGAGAGAATGCTATCTAGCTTTCAAGTCTGATTACTACACACATGTTAGAGATATCCCACCACAGTACGGTCCAGGTTTTGATGGTGGCTTCGAGGAAAATCGAAAGAAGTATCAAGCGAGTATCACAGGCAAAGACAACAAGAGTTGGGACTTACCTCTATCATTTGACGATCCACTACAACCACTTTTTAAAGGACCTCCACTTCCATTATGTGTTCTAAAAGCGTCTGGTATCAAGGGAGATAACGGAGAAGTTGGAGTAGAGGGAACAACATATGAGAATGCTGATCCAGGGAAATTGGCAGAAGCATGCCGGCATATGGCTGGGAAGTCCGCGTTAGTATTTGTGTCATAAGAATCGTGTGTTCAATATGATGTTTAGATTATTTGACGACTTTAGTTGAAGTTGGTTTATCTTTATTTGATTACCTTTGCAACCCACATGTACTAACAAAAGTTATGATCACCTCTATTCATGTTCATAAACCGTACAACGCGCATCTTCCAGGTTGGAAGCTAGCTGGAAATGGGGATAATGTGAGCAAGTTTGCAGCTCGTGGTGGTCCAGACGGCGCAAAGAATCCTCGCAAAGGATTTGGAGCTCAGCTGGCTGATCCATATGCCCAATCTGATATTGCACTTATTCCTCTTGTGAACACGGCTTTGCAATTAGTATGTAGTGCTTTGTTGGCAAAAGGCGGAGATACCGGGCACGAAGCGGCATTAACTGAGATGAAAACAGGGCTCGAGGAAAGTATCGACAATAATAAGGGTAGGGATGTAGCATCAGGAAAGTATTGTTTTATATCATGATTCGTGTGTTTAATATGAAGTCTCGGTGATTGACTACTTCATTTGAGCTTAGATTTGAGCTTAGTTTGCCTTTATTGATTGCCTCTACAAACCACTGTACTAACATGAGTCACAATCATCTCTCTGTAACTTCATAACTGCGAAACGCGCACCTTCCAGCATTAATGTATCTCAGAGACCGTACTGGAGTGCCAAGAGATCTGCCATTGGCATCAGCTAGACAGCTTCGAGCACACTTGAATGCTGCTATAGATATATTGTATTAAAGTAGAAAGACATTTACATTGATTACTACCCCAAACATTTACCACTACTTATCCCCACCGCTACTATGACTTAATAAACTTTATCCTACAATACAATCCTCTGATTTTCCTTCTCAGTGTAACTTAATGTGGTTTGGCATGTCCTCCCATTTTCGCCAACAGCTCTGAAAAGATACCAGAACAAGCCAAAGCAATACCCGACCATCCAGTTAAAGAGAGTGAATGCCCCTTCAAGAAAATACTCAACATGACTGAGAAAATCTTACGTGTGGTAGTCACTGTTGACAATACAAGTGGATCAAAGTTGGCAATGGTATAAAAGATGAAGGATTGCCCAACAGCTGAACAGAGTGCAAACTTGATAATCTTCTCAAAGATCTCTGGATTAGCAGTACAGAATGCAAGTCCGGGTTTTACTTCATTGAGTGCAACTGAGATGACAACAGCTGTAACACACATGTACCAATTTGTCCAAAACATAAAGTCATATGGCTTGGGCTTAACTCCAGCCTTTTTTGTTTCCTCCTTTAGACGCTTTTGGAATCCAGCAGTAACACCATCCAGTACGAGACTCATTACGATATATGCCACACCCATCATAGAACTAGAACTACCTCCACCCTTCTTCTTTCCCATTGATACAATAGCAGTTCCACCAATAATCGCAGCTACTTGAAGATATTCACGAATACTGTATGATGCACCACCAAGAATCAAACTTCCAAGCATTACGGGTGCCATTTTACCACTCTTGGCAAGTGTAGCAACAGGGAAAGATAATCCATTGGCAAGAGCTAAACTTGTACATGCCTTGGCAGTTACCTGAGATGCACCCGAAATTGCAAATGCTTGCTTTGGAATACCCTTCGTAGGCCCTGTGAGTTGCATACCAATAAATCCAATGACAACATTAGCAAGTGCTTCCAACACCTGTAATAACCAAGCCTGTTTGAATTGCGATCCATCTTCCGCGGTATAACGAAATACATCTTCTTGAAGACTTCCATAGTAAAGGAAGGCTGCATAGATACCACCGGCTCCAATGAGAAGTTTGACTGCCGACGGCAAGCCTGCTGATTCTTGTGTCATAGTTGCTGCTGCTGTTGATGATCCACCGCGTTGTTGTTTAATAATAGTATCCAATCCTAATGCTGCTGTTGGCGGCTGAGTCTTCTTTGTAATCTTTATTTGCTTTACTTTATCAAGTGATGCCAAGGAGCGCCGAGGAGATGATGCTATATGTGATCGAGTAGATGTGGTAGAAGATGAAGCGACGGTATTGTTGATTAGAATAGCAACTAGTAAGAGGAAGCCGAGGAAGCGAGGCATTATATTATATTTAAATTATGAGGTGATGGGTTGTCTTTTTGTCGATCTAAAAACATCAATGACATCAAAAAGATATTCCACGAGGCAGGAGAAACGTCTTTTTATTCACATTGTGCTTTTGCTCAAAATAAAGAGGTAGATGAAGATGACGGAACAGAGCAGCAACGATGGTTCTATGCCCAACAAATTATTTATACATGCCTTATTTGAGGTCCCCCAATCCGCGGTGACAGCGTCTGATGTTGGCAATGATGAGGTCGAAGATCAGAGTGGAATAAATGACAACAAGAATGAAACTAGTTTAATAAGATTAGGTCTAGTTACCACCAAGCAATCATTTGATACACTGAATTGCAAACCGGCTATTATTGGTCTTCCCGAAGGAGCAGAACCTATCAAGGTATGTCGTCTTATGCGCACCTAATAATTATGCAAATGAAAAAAGTACACATCATATGATGCACACTTTATGTGTTTATCTACTATTGTTATCAATTTATCTGTTTCTCATCAACTATACTATGCGACGATATCAAATAATATATAATGATATATAAAGCCGGAGCCAGGAGACTATAGTTACTCAGGAATGCACGATCATGGTCCATTACCGCAACCAAAGGAAGGGGGGAATTTTTCGCAAATTATTGGTTTAGTAAATGAAGCAAAGAAGGCATCAGATTTATACTTAACAGAAGTGATCGAGAAGGAGAAAGCGTTAATTGAAAAGTCAAAGAACTCAACAATAATACCAAAGAAATCAGAGAGTAATGGACAAAAACAACAGAAACGACAGAAGAGATAGCAAGTGTTGTGCGTAAACATTTTTTATGCGAGCCGAAAGCTCTAAGCCTGATTGGTCATGAAAACAAACACTGATTAGTTACAAATAACACAGACATGCACATTCAGTGAAAGAGAAAGAGTGAGAGAGAAGAGCACTAGTGTCAATTGGCAATGTTTTATAGAAGGGTATCCTAAAACTAAAATCATTTCATATGATGCCATAAGTCCAAAGTAACTAGATTAGATACGTCAAGTAGTGGACAAAAAGAGGAGGCAAGAGGATAATTATCATCAAAGCATGCATTGCACGCATCCACTGCACGCACGCTATAATCGAAAAGATACCTCAAGGTATCCTTGCGATCCATTCGCCTCCTCCACAAATTTCATTTTTCACACGCACATAGTAGAAGAACAACAATATCTACCTTCCTCCCCAATATACATATACGCCTCCTCCTATCCATTACATAATTGTATATATACAATGGCATCCAACACAGTTGTATGCCTCGAGTGTCAACAGAATTGCAATGGTACTCTATGTAGAAGAAAAAGAAGGAACAAATATTATAGAAAAATGTGTCACAGAAACAACTATTCATCACTGACTACTCGAAGTAACAATAATCGAATGATAATTAGAAACTCATCAATAGTATTCCTCGGTTTGTTAACATGTGCAGCTGTTATAGTTCAAGCGTTGGCATCACCACCATCGACTAATAATTTAGCACCTTGGGGAACTCGTGGAGGAGCTCATGTTGCTGCAAAGAAGGGCAATGGTATCCCATCTACTACTCAATCAGCGTTGTCAATGTCAGTGAACGAGGAAAACAAAATTAGCAGCAGTAATAACAATAAAGGATCTTCAGATAGAGAAGACATTGAAATAAATGGTAAGGCGGAGATTCCATCACCGATAATCCGTCCATTGAATGGAGAATCTCAGATCAATGGACGAAGAGTAGCAGCTACTAGCAACATGCCGTCATTATCTACAGCATCAGCAGCCACTGTTCCTCATCCAGGCAAGGCAAAGAAGACTATACTCACTCAGGGAGGGTTTGCAGATGAAATTATACCAGCCACCTACGTTGCTGAGACAAATTTGCCAACCGATATTGGACACTTTCGTATTCGTGCCTACCGTATTGAAGAATTTGAAGATGCAGCGAGAGAGCCTAATCCATTGGGTGCTGGGGCTGGATTAGGTAGTGAGCCGTGTATTATCTATTGTACAGATAAACCACCATTTGGAGCAAAAGGTGGAGAGAGGGGTGGTGCAAAGGAGGTACCCGTGAGGATTCATGATCAGTGTTTTACAAGTGAGGTATTTCGTAGTCAGAGGTGAGCATATACATACACAACATATGTGTACATTTTGTTGCTTTGATTCATCTATCGTAGTTACTCATCTTTTACTGCATCTTCTCTCATACAACAATTAATAGATGTGATTGCAAAGAACAACTCAAAATGTCGCTGGAATACATTCGAGAAAATGGAGGTGCCATCATCTATCTTCAACAGGAGGGACGGGGAATTGGTCTTGCTAATAAAGTAGCTGCCTATGCACTTCAGGATGTAGGACTTGACACTGTAGATGCTAACACCCACCTTGGCTTCCCAGAAGATGCACGTCAATATGGAGTAGTACCTTCTCTCTTATCAGATATTGGTATTGATTCCATCCGTTTAATGACAAATAATCCACGAAAGATTGAAAGACTTAGGGCACTAGGTGTCGATGTAGCAGGGACGATATCCATGGTAGTACCAAAGGTCAATGTACACAATAGAAAGTATCTAGAGACAAAGAGGAATAGGATGAGCCACATGAATTTTGGAGACTTACTTTCGGCAGGCGCATCAGCATCAGACTCTGTGCTGTCACCTGATTACAAACATGTTGATCTTTCACCATTGAATCATGGAACGGACTCTGTGGCTGAGACATATATCAATGATGGAGAAGAAATGGCAGCGGCAGCTATTGCAGCAGCACTTATGGACGATCCCAACCAAACGGGTGTGAAAGCTGCAGACGATGGGTATTGCTTTGGTCGTAAATCCGTAGAAGACGGAATTGCTGCTGTTGCTAGGGGAGAACTCATTGTAGTTGTTGATGACGAGAGTCGCGAGAATGAGGGAGATTTCATCATGGCAGCAGATAAGTGCACGCCCGAGACAATGGCAGAATTTATTAGATATTCATCGGGAGTGATATGTATAGGCATGGAAGGAAAGAGAATGGACGAGTTAGAGCTTCCACCAATGGTAGTGAACAACGAGGACCCTAAGGAGACTGCCTTTAGTGTTTCAGTTGATGCAACAAGTGAGCATGGAATTACAACAGGAATCAGTGCCACTGACCGGTCAATAACAAGTGTAATGCTGGCTAAACAGGATGCCAAGGCAAGTGATTTCCACAGACCAGGCCATATATTTCCGTTGAGGGCAAAAGAGAATGGGGTATTAACTCGTGATGGACATACAGAAGCAGCAGTTGATTTCGCTAGATTGGCAGGCTCATCACCTGCAGGGTTATTGTGTGAAATTGTTTCAGAAGACAATCCTGTGGAAATGGCTAGATTACCAGAACTGAAGAAGTTTTGCAAAAAGCATGGTTATATCTTGACAAGTATAGCCGATTTACAACAATATCGACGAGACACAAATCAGTAGAAAGAAGTATAGTTGGGGATATATGGGGTAGAAGATAGAAGCATAAGTTAAAGCTTCTGACAATCGATCGTTTTTTCTAGTAACAATTATTTACAGTGTTTTACTTTACATTCTTCCCAAGAAATCTGAGCTCTTCTATTATATTCATGTGGTATAGCTCAGAACCTTTCGAGCATGCCTATTGTGTGTACACATTTTGAACAGCTAGTTCTATTTACAATACAAGACAAAAATACAAAATATAATATCTTCAAGCCGACACTCTCCACGCCTAAGAATTTTCTTGACTTGGCTTGATTTGATACGGAAGGTGAATAATATGCGCGTCTCAGATTGACAATCTATTTGCCATCATTTTTAATCTTGACTTGATCTGAGTTTTGGTTGTATATATGACGAAGAAGAAAGAATAACTCCTGTTCTCTCAAAGGTTATTGTCAATTCTCCTTAATTTCGTTGGTTGTTCGAGGTGATCTCGTACCAGCTTGAGACTTTGCTTAAAGCTTTCCTCATCTTTGATGATACTAACGCTAGTATTGGTGAGTGGAGGCCCTCTCTTCAATGAGTTACCCATGTGACTTAGTGCAAGGACTCACTTGAGTTAAACCCACCATTCTGAGATGGAAAAGAAGTAAGTGATACAAAGGCACAATGGCTATTCTTTTCTGTTTGTTTGCCAGATTGCTTCTTCTGTCCAGTAAACCTCTTCATTTCATATCGAACCAGAGCTGCTTGTCTTAGGGTCGTCTGTTCTTGTTGTAAAGCGGCCGTTGCTGGTGACGACGTTTGCACAAGAGGATTTGGAGTTTTAACTTGCTGGAGAGAGTCTTCGAGATGCTGGTATCTATCACGAAGACTTGCCAAAGTTGATACAACTTTAGTCTCAATATCGGTAGTATCTTCTTTTGAAGATTCGGCTTGCTGTTCAGTAGATTCTACTGTCTTCTGCTGCTTAGCTCTTGATGATGAGTTGATTTGTTGCTCAGTATGTTCTACTGTTTCCTGCTGATCTTTACTCATCTTGGCACTATATTATGATTAACAGACATAAATTGGGATGAGCATAAGATGTGATCTAATATCAAGGGTGAACACATATCATATCATAATATACATACTCACAAATACTTTTGAGCATGACTTCTAATTTGAGAAGAAGTTCTCGTAGGGATACAGTTTGCAACTAACTTCCACTCTCTTCCATATAACTTGAGGCCGTGCAAAAAATGATTATGTTCTTCCGATGTCCACCTACCAGCACTTTTTTTGGTTTTGCTCATTGAAGTGACAACTTTTTTTGCTTTGTGTCCATTATTATATGAACCAATATCACCTACATGGTTATTCTTTTCGGTCTTCAGCGGGTTTGGAACATTATTGTTCTCTTCGAAACGTTCTACTACCTTTAGTGGATTTGGAACAGTGTTGTCATCACTGTCAATCGATATCGAAGAAGAAGATACCTCATCTAATACCCTATCAGCAGTATCATGAACTACTAAGTTGTCGGCTGACTGCATATTTATAATAGTATACTGTTGGGCTCTGGCTGAGATTGTAGTATTGATATGTTTTGCAACTAACTGATTGCAACGTCAATTATTTATGATGGTGTCCAATCATGACGTTATCATGTGTCATTTTAATAATAAATTGTGTGCTAGTGCTTACTTCTCCGACCCGATACAACTCAACTGGCGCTATAATATAATTATAATTATATTAATAACTATCATCACGCCAAATAATACATTCTCTTGACACAAAGGCGAGATGATAAGGCCTATTGATAGAGTAAGTGCCATCATTGTCTGCTGACCATCAGGAGGTTCCTAAATTATTTTATTCGTCTATGTATTGACCTCAAGAGAGGGCTGTCTCAAACAACAAAGTAAGCAAGCTAAGATCTAGTCTTCTTCGTCTCCCCTAAAGCACATAATATCTATTGAAGAACGCCGACACATAATGATAACGACTATTCTAGAATAACTTATCAACCTACTTCAAAGTATCCACATCATCAAGTATGCTTTCAATGCCTCACCGTTGTAGATTCAAATCATCAACGCCTCCTATCCAGTTTGAACGACTCCACTAGCAATCAACTTCTCCATCTTGGCTCGAACACCAGGGTTCCTCATTGCCTGATTTGCAGCATTGGGATTCTCACTAAAGTCCTTCAACAGTTGCTGCATCATAGGATCTTGTAATATGGCTTGGATTTCTGGATCTGCCATACCATGTCGAGCCCTCTCCATCTTCTCTTCCTCGGTCATTTGTTGACTTCCATAGTTGATCGCTGTAGTTACCTTGCGTAATCCCTCCTTACATGCAGCATTGGTAGAATCAATTTCCAATCCAGTTTTGAAGCTCTCAAGTGCCTTGTGATTCTCCTTCATTAGCATTTCAATATCACCCTTTCGTGCCCAGGCTTTGACGTACTTGGGATCTATTTCGATTGCCTTGTCAATATTCTTCTTGGCACCATTGAAATCCATTATCTTACATAGAGCAGCGGCGAGATTGTTGCGGATTGGTGCATTGTTTGGTGCACGCTTCACTGCCTCTTCATACTCCTTAACAGCAGGACCCCTGGCATGAGCACATGAATGTAATGTTTAGAAAACTTTATATAAACAAGCCGACATATAACACGACATATGAAATCTTACCATTCCTTGTTCCTAAAATGGTCATTACCACGCTGCTTTGCTTCCTCAGCTTTATCATCATCTAGATAAGCGGCAGCATCGGCCTTTTTCTTCTCCAACTCCATGTTCTTCATCATGCGTTCAGTGGGTTTGTCATAATTTTCCAATAAGGACTCTTGACACATTTCAATAGCTTTGGCAAAGTCACCCTTCTTTTGATATGCCTTGGCAGCACGTGTGTAGGCCTTGGCACGATCTTCGAAGGGGGCCATGTTAGCTTTACCCAACTCAACTGCCTTGAGACACTCTTCGATGCACTCGTCATACTTCTTATCTGTAATGTACACAGCAGCCTTGTTATTTAGATATGTCATGTTAGTTGGATCGAGCGCAATAGCCTCATCATATGCAGCAAGGGCCTCTGCAAACTTTTTGGATTTGTAAAGTTCATTCCCCTTCTCCTTACATTTCTTTGCAGCAATTTGATCTTCCCTCTTCTTACGTTCAGCCGGTGATAGCTGAGAAAGATCCTCTTCTTTCTCTTCTGGCTTTTCATCTTTCTTTTCTTCAGCCTTTGTCGATGCCGCAGGTTTGGATGATGGTGGTGTTGGCGTATCAGCAGCATCTCTATTTTGGTCTACACCCAATGATAGACCCAATACCTCCATGATGCGTGGATCACTGTTCATTGATGCGATGTGTAATAATAATATGTATGGTATGAGTTTATAAGCATGAAATAGATATTTCCCACAAATATTATACACATAACTTACCCCAAACACTCAGTCAAAGAATTGGGATCACGTTGTAACTTGTATATCTTGGCCATAAACTCTTTATCCTGCAAGTATGGTCGTGTCTTTGGATTGAGCATAATCTTTTGTATTAACTGGTCACCAAATGGATTCTGCATGCCCGGCATTGACCCGACAGAACGAGGCGGAGGACCATCTTTATCACGTTTCACTTGTGCTAGACCAGATTTGAGTGCAGCATCATCGGGGAACTTTGCAATACCTTCTTCGTATGCGGAAATGGCATCATTATAGCGTTTCAATGCATGGAGTGCAGCTATAGTAAAGATATTTATATGTGAGCATAAGATATGAGTATTGCAATGAAAACCTCCAAATCCACAAAAAATATATAATATATATAACACTCACCTCCTTTTCTTGAATATCCTTTACTAAATTCAGGATTAATAGCAATAGTACTTTTAGCATCCTCCAATGCATTATTACCATCACCCTTCTTTAAATAAGCTGCACTACGATTGGAATAGTACACATGATTAGTTCCATCGCAATTGATCGCTTTAGTATAATTTTCGATAGCTTCAGTAAGGTTCCCGGCTTGAAGGGCCTTATTACCGGCTGCCTTGAATTGTTCTGCTTCCTCTGCCATGATTTATCCTAATGTTTTTGAGCTAGTAGTAAAAGATATGCCGTAATTGCAATGCTAAAGATTTTTATGGCTGGATAAACAATCGGTCATTTGATATTACAAGTGGAATAACCTTGGCGCATCATTCAACAATCTCAAATCTCTCATCGATCACAAATCACGCATCAAGACAACAATAAAAGTAGTATGAACCGGCATACATCACTGATCCTTACTTGCAATATATTATCTACTATTAATCTTCTAGTGGTGGTGTATTGGATTTTAGATTTAGCATTACTACAAAAGTCGTAGGAATCTAATATTAAAACAAATCATTATTAACACATCATGCAATACATAATACCCAAAGATGATACTACCACTCTATCAAATCCCGAGCGTACATTCCTTAGAAATGCGGCAAGAGGTACATCGAACTCAAAGTTACTACGTCTTGATGGACGAAAGCCATCTGAATCACGCCCGATACGTCTATCATTTACAAGATGTCATAACAGATCAGAGTGTGTAGTACAATTTGCATCGGGTACACGGTCTGCGGCTAGTGTAC
>Ga0214480_101144_pt1 | contig 12040 bp, 9 predicted proteins | sample M1_20Mar14CPVII9_3_FD_165042 | JGI IMG/M metagenome (GOLD analysis project Ga0214480, IMG submission 165042) | Marine eukaryotic communities from Monterey Bay, California, United States - M1_20Mar14CPVII9sort6BwellE17 | ecosystem: Environmental > Aquatic > Marine > Unclassified | place: USA...
CGTTATACCTTGGCTGTTTCTCTGGGGTATCCAAATCAAACAAATCAAGTTCTCCATCTTGCTGTCGTCGTTGTTGGACGGGCAACTGTTGGAGTGGGAACGTCTTGTTGATACGCCTCATAGGTCTTTAAATTAAGTTTTGTGTTATCGATACTTGTTGCCGATGTTGTATGTTAACAAAAAAACTCCCCTAGTGCTGGATCTCGCTCTCTCACTAACCTACTGGCGCTGATATCAGTATTATATATGTGGCATATACACTGAATGTATGTTTATATAGAAGTCAGGGTCTTAATTATCCTCAAACTAGAAAGTAAAAAAAAGGTGACAGATGGAATTAAATGCGACTCGACTTGACTCAAGGACAAGACAGTTTTGATTCATCATCAACATCATAACACTCATTAAAGCCTCTAAACAACAGACTTCCATATGAATATTGTTAGATGATGACGAGACGGCACTCCACATATAATTTAGTCCGCATAACACTCGGTTAAACTTTGTACATATGATGTGAGCATATGATGATGAGTATACGATATGTACTTTTCTTTACTTTGCAAAGCTTCTCCCCGTTTGTCCAACAAAACTTTTTTGAGTGATAAAAGATATACTTCAATGGGGACAATAATGTACATCTTTATTATAGTCGAGGTTTGTTGATCTTGATAGATTCAAGGATGAGGTTGGACATTGCAATGTGCTGATAACCAACCCCTTGCCGATTGGGTAAGTGTACAACGTAAAATGTACAAGAAGGAGAAAAAGAGCAAGACCGACAAGTCAACATTGGATTTGATTGGAAACCTCCACGAGGGGCGCCGAAGAAGTACGATTAGTTTTGAATGGGTATTACCACGAGGATGTCAAACAATTCTCACTTCAAACGATAATGTACAACTTTACTTCACTATTAAGGCCTCTCTAAACAACATAAAAGACTCTCTACACATTCTATTATTTCACTTCTGTCGCACATTGAGAGTCTGGGGTCTGTATCCATATATTTTATGGCTTTCTCTTTTACGTTTCCAACTTCACTCACTTTCTCTTTCACTTTCTAAACTAGTTTGATTATGCCCATGCCGAATCAGAATTAAAGGTACTACCATGACTCTCTTCCATGGACTGCTCTCCAACTGATGATGCATCGTGGCTGTCGTAGTCGTTCCCAGCTCCTGGGGTACACTCCTCGACTGTACCAACATGACTTGAGCCTCTGGAAGGCACAGAAGGTTGACTTACATTGTCTTCCTCGTCATCTTCTTCTAACGACCGTGATGGTGTGCTCGCCACAAATGTTGAAGCCGCACCCATTGCCGCTAGTCCACTATACTTGGATACATTGCTAGTTTCTTTCGTTGGTGTTGACTCGATATTTGTATAATCCTCGGTAGGAGCGGTCTGAACAGTTTGCAACATATCTTTTCCACCATCGCCGTAAGATCCCCCGTATAGATCACCATACTTGCTTTCATAGTTTTCAGTTTCAAGCTCATTGACATCCTGCTCAGAGGAGAATACCGAACGCATATCCATCTTGTCGGGGCTTGGTAATAATTGCATATCATCGGGATCTGCAGGCGGTTGTTCCACATCAACTTCCAAAGCTTGAGCCGCAATATTTGATTCGTTGGGACCATCACTGAAGTATCTCCGATTTCTTCTTTTACGACGTACATATACACCCAAAGCTATTGCTAAAGCGAATGCAACAAAAAAGAGTGATAGACCAATGGCTAGGAGAGGTGGACTATCTTCTGACGCTTCTAATTCTTGTGATGATTTGTCAACTGCTAAATCTTCTTTGCTTGATGGATCTGAAGGGCTGGTTACGACAAGGTCGGTGTTACCACTTGATCCAGATGTGCCCGAGCCAGCTGTGTTGGAGCTGTTATCAGCGTCTCCAGTACTATCTGAGATATCGGAGCCTCCTGTAGTACCTCCATCTTGTGTATCTGCATCATCGGCGCCGTCCTGTGGGCTGCCATCTTCGAAATCATCTTCACGATCACCAACATAGGCAACCTTGACAACATCATCACTGACATACAAGTCAGAAATCATACCAATTTCAATGAACGATAATAGTTCCGATTCAACTTGAGCGGTATTATCGGTAGTGGAAGAATCGGGTAGCCATGCAGTCATGTATCCTCGGATGGGCGTGCATGTTGAATCTTGCTCTTCAGCAAGTTGTACTTGTACCTCGCATTCATCTATGTTGATAAGAAATAGAGATGAGATATGAGCAAAAATAACATCGTATACAGTGAAGCAAAAACAACTGGAAAAAGTGATACACAATAAACAACTTACACTGATCAATCAAACTTTCATCCTCGGGATTACTACCAACGGCCAATAAATCACTGGCTTGCAATACACGCTGTTGTTTCTGTGATGATGCACGTAGATGACGTCTTTCCTCTTGAATACTACTACAGGTAATCAAACCATACTTGTTTGCAATATCATTTGTAATACTATCTTCCAACTTTGATAATATATCATCATTTAGGGGAGAGGAGGTGTGTAGTTCATAGTCGTAGTTTAGTGTAACTTCTTTTGAGTTTGATGGTGGTGTATTGGCAGATGATGAGTTGGGTGAACAGCTGTAGAATGATTGGAGTTCATCTGTGTCCCCTTCTGTTCCGTCAGTACCTGCTGATCCACTGCCTGTTTCGTCGCCTTTTCCGTCTCCGGTGGAATCAGATCCATTTCCTCCTTCTTCTCCATTATCACTACCCTCGGTTGTGGTATCATCTCCATCTACTGGAGAACTATTACCTCCATCCTCACCATTACCCTCTGTTGATCCGTCACCATTGACACCTGTACCATCTGTTGATTCTCCCTCCGTGCCATCTGTTGGTGTATTTGAACCTTCTCCTCCCTCCGTCGTGCCTCCCCCATTACCGGCGGCTCCTCCATCGGTACCCTCCTCTCCATTAGCTGTGGCGCCCTCCTCTTCCTCATCATTATCATCCTTCTGAACAATACAAGGTACATGATTAACCTTAACTAAAACACCAGCATCCTCCCCAAACATTGATTGTGTCAATGCTGTATAATCGGCTCCATCATTTGATTTACATGGATCATTCGCATTTAAAAATTCATTACTATTGGATAAGATTTCAGGTTTGTTCGATTGCAATGCTAATGCGCCGCCTGCTCGATCTTCTTCTACCTCTTCGTCAAGTAGTGAAGAGACCATACCCAAACTATGTTGTTCTAAGGGAGCTGTGGGCATTGACATTGACATACTGCCTTCGTCGGCCAATTGTAGATATCGGTCAGCCATGTTGCTATTGTTTTGTTTATTTGAGGTTGATTGCAATATATTAGTAGGTGGAGTCGAATATTTTAATTGTCTATTCAATACAATCTGATATAATGGGATCGTTTCAACTACAATGCGGTAGTCATGCACGCTATTAACAACCAAGATTGCGCTGCCTAATTAGGCGACGGGGTGGAGGGATCTATTCAAGACTTTGATGCCGGTATCCTGTGAGAAACCCCAATGAGAAATTTTACTTCTTTGAGTAAATCACTTAAGAATCACCATCTGCTCCATCTGGCTGCTCACTCAATGCGTAGTATGGTAGGTAGACCTTAATACACTCTAATACATAGTAAACTTTACCTGTTGATGATTGAGAGACCAATTATTATCTAATATGTATCAACATGCTCCACCGGAAGGATACTCTGGCGGTATCCTCTTGCACCAAGCACAGGAACGATTCATGAGTAGTGGACTAGCTACGTATACATCAGACCTATGAAGCCTAGGAGGAGGATGAATAGGTCTGTCTATCTAACAGTGTAAGGTACTTATATTAGAGCTAAAGATACTACACGTTTCTTATATTTACAACATTTCTAATCTCTTGAGATCTTCCAAACCAGATTCTTAACTGGCTGTGGTCCGATACTGACATAGTCATAAGGCATTGGAGATACTCGTTCAAGCTTACCCATTACTCCAGCATCAGACAGACCCTTCTTGCACATACTTGCAAATCTATCTGTCCGCAATGTTGCAGAATTGGTTGTGGTAAACAAGAGACCATCGTTCTTGACAAGTGGTGCTGCCAATGAAACAAGCTCCGCCATATCACTCTTCACACTCCATCTCTTCTTCTTCTTCCCTACAGAAGTACTTGGAGGATCAAGTATAACAATATCAAATTGCTCTCCCCTCTTTGCTAATCGAGCTAGCCAGTCAAAACCTATGTAAAATGACATTTTATAAGATATAGATGAGTACAGTTGGAGCTCAAGAATGAGTTGAAAATACATATACGAAACTTACAATCACCATAGATACAATCATGTGTACCCTCCCATTCATTAATTCCATTTGCTTCCATCTGAGGGCGTATTCTATCAAGCCACTTCTTATCAAGATCTAAAGATACAGTCTTGGCACCTTGAGTTGCCGCTGCTACACTAAAGGCCCCAGCATAAGCAAAACAATTGAGTACTCTGGTGTCTTCATTACATTGTTGTGATAACCACGCTCGTTGAAGTCGTTGATCTAGAAATATACCGGTAGAAAAAGACTCTCCCATATTCACAAGATACGTGATGCCATTCTCTATCACTGGTATAAACTCTGGTGCTGCCTGCCCTTCCAACAAAGTAGGCTTTATCTTTTCGGAGCCCATCACTGATCTATCTACCTTTGTTGGTAAGTAATACACACCAGCTGTATATCCATCATGTAATGAAGGTAGAGGTCCTCGTGGTACAGATATTGGACTCTCTTCTTGTTGCACAAATAGCCACTTATCATATCGATCAACAGTCCAACCTGGATATCCATCTGCAGCACCATTCACTTCACGATATGCATTTGTTAATCCATTTTGAGACAGACCTGACTGTCTCCCTAAAAAGCTTCCTCTGTTGAACATGGCGCCATCTCTTCTATTTGCATAATTTGTAACATCATCTGGCAAATCACATTCCTCAATCATTACTGGATCATCATCTAGATTTGTAAGACTTGTTACAGTCATTGAATCACAATGTACCAATCTTCTTGATGCACGTCGTTCTAGTGGATCAGTTAACGCATCGCCTCGAACGCCATCGCCAAACTTCTCTTGACATAGCATTACAGCATGTGAGCAAGTTGATGGTGCACCATCCGGAAAGTCGACAGCAACCGAAAGAATTGGGTCACTATCTCTACCCCGTTTGATCCTTGATAGTATTTCAACTTGAGCCGTTGAATAGTCCAACACTTCGCCACCAGCGCCAGTGGTACTCTTCGACTTGAACAATTTGGATCGGCTTGTTAATTTCTTCCCATTCCCAACAATTGCAATGTAGCCACATTTATCAACATGTACAGTATCAGTACGATCTTTTGGACATAGTAAGACTAATCCTGAATCATCAATATCTGTTGCACCACAAAGTGCTGCCCAATTTTTACCACCCTTGATTGGACTACCCTCTGAGGATTTAAGATCTTTCAACCATGATACAAGTGATGGACGTGTATATGAGTTGAGATTGGCTCGTTCACTTGACCTTGAGATGCTTTCTTTATTCTTTTGTTTCTTCTTCTTGCTATTACTGTCAAGGGACTCTTCATTCTCCTCATCATCCCACTCAACACTCGCCAAGTTACCCTTGGCAATATCAGCCATGTCATCATCTAATGATAAACCACCCTCTTTCAACAACTCGGCACGTTCCTCGGGTGTTAATACAGCCAAAACATCAGCTTCATTGTATTCCACGAAAGTAAACTCGTCAGTTTGTTCATCGTATGCCTTTACTCTTGTAGATTTAGAGCTTTGCTTGTTGTTGCTTGTTGCTGTAGGTGATGATGTACTTGATGATGATGTTGTTTGGGTAGTATTCTTATTCTTCTTACCCTTCTTCTTTTCGCCCAATATACTCCATCCAACTGGTTTATATATAACATATGCAAATGAATTTGATGTAATACTAACATCCTCTCCCTCTTCGTCTTCGGAAGTGATTCCATCAACTCGTACGCTACCCATGATACGGGGTATATCTTCTAAGCTGTTGCCAACGATGGCATCGGCTACTTGACTTGCAGGGCTAAGACCTAAGGAGCGTATGAATTCCAATTGTTTCTGTTGCTGCTGTTGTAGTTTCTTCATATTGTTTGGTTGTTGTTGACCATCTCCTTCTACCATGTCTCCTCCTTCAAGACCATCACTATTCTTGCGCTGCTGTTTAGACTGTCCATCATTCATCTCCAAAGACTTACGTTGACTAGCATAAACATACTTTTGCTTAGGTCTATCAACTCGTGCACGAGATCGTTTTGGTTTCTTCTTCTTATCAATACGTTTACCATTTGCATTTAAATCTCTTGCTTTGCCATTGGTAACGAATTGATTCGGATTCTTCTCCATTGCAGTCATCATATCGGCTATTGTTTTATATTGTGATTTGTTTGATTTCTTCTTCTTCTGATTAGACTTTTGGTTGTTTGATGGTTTAGTTGAATATAGTGATGTTATTGTTGTTCTACCGTTGATATTGTCATTTATGATGTGATTTGTTGGTATGTGTGACGGCGCAAATGCCGAACAAATACTTATCGATACACTGCATAGATATACTATTGCAATTACATGGTATGATATGAATTGTGAATGATTCATTCTTGTTGTTGTTCTACAGCAGATACTTGTTGCAGTGGTTTGCTTTGATATTGTGCATCTTGTAGACGCGGCGTATATAATATCGATATTGGGTCTTATATGCGAGTTGATTATTGTTTAGTATACCTATCTATTGCAATACTAATCTCCCCGCTACAATTCCGTCAATTATAAGTCATACATCAACTTTTATTGGTCATGGAGTTTTCTTGTGACTTGTGACAGTTTTCACGTGATCTCACAGTCTCATAGTACGCACTCACAATACTTACACTAACAATGTTGATGCTTTACCTCCTTCTATCCGTCCTGATAGGCACTGCCCTATCATTTGCACCATCTCCGGTATATAAAAATCATGTAGTAAAGAAGGTTGCAACACTTTCCGCCGGTGGTTTCGAATGGGAAGACCCAACAAGCGATCAAGCAGATCCAGGTGTTGATAATCCATTTAAAAACCCAGACTTACTGAAATCAAAAGATGGAGATGATTCTTCAGACGATAATGAAGATTTAAAAGTTGATCCAGCACGATTATTATCACCCAGACTACGTGGATGTAATTTATACTTTATTGGTATGATGGGTAGTGGAAAGTCGGCAGTGGGTGATGCATTAGCAAGACGAATGGGTACATATAACTTCCTTGATACTGATAATATACTTGAAAAGGCCACTGGGTTGTCTATACCACAAATATTTGAAGAGGAGGGTGAAGATGCATTCCGTGAAGCTGAGGCACAGGTATTGGATAGTGTACATGCACATGTACGATGTGTAATTAGTACTGGTGGTGGATTGGTAATGAGAAATCAAAATTGGAGGTGAGTAATATTATGTTGGATGGTGATTGTGCATGTATCTACAAACGTGTGTGTTTGTTGGGATTGCAATTGAGATGGGAAATAAATAATGTTATCATGTTCATTAGATGCGTGTTGCAATTGTTAGTATCTTCTTTTGCTTATATTCTGATCACATCTTATATCACATGTTATAGCAAATTACAAACTGGATTGGTAGTATATCTAAAAGTTGATCCAGAAGTTATCATGACACGTATAAAGGGTACAGATCGACCATTATTACAAACAGATGACCCATTAGAAACATTAAAGAAATTAACAGAAGAGAGGAAGGAACGGTATCAACAAGCTGACGTCACTGTGGAGGTAACTGCTGATATGGGTGTGGAAAAGGCTGCCGATAAGTGTATTAGAGCATTACATGATTTTATTGATGATAATCCACCAGCATGGAAACAGGCTGCGGCCAAGGCAAAGGCTGATGGATTGGATTGGGTGAATTAAACCTCAAGTGTATGTGTACGAATCCTTTAATATTACTTATGTCGAGTGTCTAGTATTGATTGTATTTAAATATATAGCACTAGCTAGATAATAAAGTAAAGGAATACTAGAAATAAAATCTCTAGTTTTAGCAGCAGATTGAAAGATCATCTTCTGGATGGACAACATCCAAAAGTTTAGACGACACGAACATATAGAATTTAGACAAGAGGGAGGCAAAAATGAGGACAATCCGATCTCGAATGTTTAGAGAGTAAACTTCTTGACAGCAGGAGACATACCCGTTGATGCCGAAGAAGTAGCAGTACTCCCATAGTTTTCTTCCTCCTCGAATTCCATATTCATGTTTTCTTCATCATCGCCATTCACGGTAGATTCCTCGTCTTCTTCATTGTCTTCGGCAATGGTGCCGATCCCGTGCTTGTCACGCTTCTTCCTCCTTTGAGAACCATCAACACCCGAGAAGAGAGACTTGGCCTGCAAACCACTCTGTCCAATTTTGAAATCATGAGAATCATGACTATCGCTTTCTGGAGATGTGACAGTCATACTTGGCTCAACTGACGACTTACGGCGATCATCAATGACGTATTCTTCTTCGTCGTCAACGGAGCTATCCATCTCAGATGAACGGTCGCCTTCCTCATCAAACTCTTCCCACTCTTCTTCTTCAAACTCTTCCTCCTCAGCACCGGTAAATCCCTCAATCAAACCCAGCTGCACACGTTCCTTGATTTCAGCTTCTGATAGCATGGCAAGGCTAACAGAGTCACGACGGTGAATGTATTGGTTACGGTAGGCAGGACTGCGATTGATTACTTGCATCTTATCAAAGTCAATGAGGATACAGCCGGCCATGGCGTTGTTACCTTGGTTGTGATCCTTGGACGTCGAGAATACCGTAAACACTCGAGCACCCTTCGAGACTGCAACTCCTTCAGCATGGGCCTCATGTGCTCTCATAATGTATGAGAATCCCTGCTGCTGCAGAAAGTTCGATACGGCCTTATGTCCAAAGCAAATGGCGCCACCACCACGGAGACTATCCCCATATCCCGTCCTTCTATCCACACTTTTCGCCTCCTGATCCTCACTTGCAGGATCAGACCAAATACAATCACTTGCCACTTGTTGGTAATCATCCTCCTCGTGTTCATATGGTGGGTTGATACCTGCCACCTTGCTTACATTGAGAATATCCTTTATTCGTCCTCCTTCAACCGATGAGTCCGAGATTGGACGAGGAATACCTCCATGGACACAGAAAATATCCTGGTCAATAACGGCAGCCAAGGGCATACGATCAAACGTTGAGTTTGTCAACTCCCAAACCTTGTATCCTAACTCATCTCCAAATCGCTCCCTGCACTGATAGATGAATGAACGGGCACCGTAATGTTCTTCCCATCCATTAACATCACGAGTCTCGTGATTTCCCCTCAACAGAAACACCTTCTGTGGTAGCATTAACTTCATAGCTAATAGATACGCTACCACCTCCAAACAACTCATACCTCGATCAACATAATCACCCAAAAAGACAAAATTCCCAGCAGTTAATGCCATTCCCAAATTCCATACATTATCTGAAAAGAAGTGTAAATCTTCAAGATTACCATGAATATCACCGAACACGTATGCTGGACTTTGTAAAAAGACACAGCGAGGTTCTGGATAGAAGAGAGGTAAGGAAGTGAGTATATTGTACAAAATAAATTGACAACATTTAATTTGTGTATGGATATAATAAACCAAATATAATAAATACAAACTCACCATCTTCAAGGATTGACTTAACCTTCTTGTTAAGTTTGATTAAATCCTTAGCAAACTGTTCCGACTTTAAATAACCAACATGATCAGTGGGATTACGGAACATTTCTTGAATACGATTAATTAACTGATCCTTTGGTGATTGTTCATCAGGCAAAGAATTTAGAATAGCCTGGGTAGAGATACTAGCATTACGTCCCATACGTGCACGTTCGGCTAATAATTGACGACGTTTGGCACTACATTTTGAGGTTGATACACGGACGGTATTACCATAGGGTGTTAATCCCTTCTTACCCTTACGTCCTCCGGTTATTAGTGTTTGATCCTTGGATAATGTTGATATTTTATTTTTGAGACCATTCACCTCCTTTTCTAATGCTGCAATCTTGGAATCACGTTCACGTAGTAATGATTTAGTTTGTTTATCAGTAATTGCAACAATTTGAGAATCACCATTGCGAGATCTGGAAGATGCGCGTTTAGCGGTTTATGACGATGAAAAGAGACAATAGTAACTCGAGTTAGTGTATATAGCTTGCAGAGACAAACAAATGAAGATACATACAGGCCAAATGAAGCACTCAGATATGAAATACTTCACAAGAACACATCCATTCAAATAAGATGAAACAATACTAACGCGGACTTTCCTGCGACGGTTAAAGTTGGAGCCAAGGCCGATGCCAGGATTTTGAAACATAGACATGATAAGTCAATTAATAAAGAGATAAAGAGGTACCAACAATAATATATTACAGCAATAGAAATAGAGGCAGCGAGGGAGATAGTTGCACAGTTCACCAACAAAATGAGCTCAAAACACCACCGGTATCCTAACGGCCAATATCACTTAAAATTCGGACGTTGCTAGTAGCCGTCGTTTATACCCTATATAACACTGGATGTATTGGTGATATATATTATTGTTCAATAAATATCAGTAGTGGAGTTTGTGGTGTCTCTTGATTTGCTGGCGTAGAAGCTGTGGTACACATCACATGCACCATTAATTTGAGATGTGTATGTTACTCTTCTCGACAATACCACCCATCCATCAAACAAAACGAACATATCTAAAACGAAAAACAATAAACTCACCCATTATTCTTATTACGGCTCCTCTTCCTTGGAGATTCTTCTTCTAGATATGGATTCATTGTCATGTTAATTTTATAATTTTGTTAGTTGTGGTAGTGAGTTAATGATGATGATTGTATGTCTACTATACACTCTCCAAAATATCTGATTATCACAGGGTTGACAATTATATTTAGCAGCGTATACAATTAAGAGTGTATGGATATATAGTAGAGTAGTGTCGGCGTCGGCGAGATGTTGTTGTGATTGCGTGGAGACTGGAGATGAGTGAGTGATGAGTGATGAGTGAGCGTGGGGCAGGGCAAAATATTTGGCGGGGCGCGCGCTAAAATTTTAGCTGACCTTTTTAGACTCTTGCTTTTTACTTGGTGAAGATCGACTTCATGCAGCTCCAAGTCTCGTCGGATGCTCTCATTCTTCCTTTAGTAAGCCTCTATCAACCCCTGGAAAGTCATGTCTGAGTTGGAAGAGAGTGTAGAGTCAAAGAAAGCTCCAAATGACGAAGTGGACACAAGATGTGTTTCAGGTAAGAGTCACTCTCTATTTTAATTGCATATCATATGTTCATATGTTATAAACATAAGTATGCCTAACCTAACCTTCTTCTTCCTTCTATCGTTTACTATCATTGCAATCAATATGCAAAGAACTGCCTCCTATTGAGGATTGTGCTAAGAAGTTAAGCTCTATCTTCACATCAATGTCGATCTCGTCGCCTGCTGAACAACAATCTTCCCCCAGCTCTCATGATGACGAAGGATCATCGTCTGTAACTGCGAGTGAAGAAAGTAGTAGCAACAACGAAGCATTTCAGATTAAGATATGTATAGATAAGTGCAATCAGCTAGTATCATCATCGAATCGCAACAATAAGAAAAAGCAATCAAAACGGAATGTGCGAAATGTTTGGCTCTCGTATCGATTTCAACACTCAGTCGTTCAGTCTGAGATCTTTGTAATCTCATCTACAAATGGGAACGAACGATACAAACCGATGATGCATACCTTTAGGTTCCAAGAGTGTTCACTCAGCTCCCTTGTACAACACTTTAACGACCAGCAACACTCTACACTTAGAGTTCATCTCTGCACACAAGGCGAGGTTCTCGGTACTGCCTTTGTCGACTTGCGACAACTGCTTCCTATTGAGTTACTAGCTGAACAATGTATAACATTCGAAGGCCG
>Ga0214480_101148_pt1 | contig 12019 bp, 8 predicted proteins | sample M1_20Mar14CPVII9_3_FD_165042 | JGI IMG/M metagenome (GOLD analysis project Ga0214480, IMG submission 165042) | Marine eukaryotic communities from Monterey Bay, California, United States - M1_20Mar14CPVII9sort6BwellE17 | ecosystem: Environmental > Aquatic > Marine > Unclassified | place: USA...
GTTGAAACGAGACTAAATGTTGTATAGCACTATCATTCGATACAATACTCGATGACATGCCTACACTACTATTATCATCTCCAACACTGCTATTCCCATCATGAATTCGAAGGCCGGTACCAGAACTTTTACTACTTAAACAACTGTCTGTACCATGAATTTGGAATATATCATTGTTAGAACTTGCTACACTACTTGATGCTCGATGTACTACTCTCGACCTTTCTGGTGGAGTTGGAGGTAGTGCCAGACTTTCACTTGGAGATGAATGAGATACACTTGATGTAGGAGATTGAGTCATTGCACTGCTGCCTGGTGTTGATACCGAAGACTCTTCCCCTCCTGGTAATGGTGTAGGAGTAGAAGCTTCAGAATATGGACTATCCAAAATACTACGCTGTGTTACATCTCGATGTAGATTAGATCGTTGTGGTGTTATTGCATCTTGACTTTTGGGCGAAGACATTCCAGTAGGAGAGGAATAGACATTGTCTTCTTCCATTTCAATCAATTCATCATTGTACAATCGATCAAAGGATGATACACTTTCCTGTTCTGATTGTTTACTTGATGATGCCTTGCTCCTTCCGTCTGCTTCTTCTTGTGCAGTATTGTTCATTTTGCAATCTTGACTCATATCATCATCATATACATATCTACTCTTCTTCTTATCGCTCTCTTCTCTGCCATCTTCCTCGTCACTATCATTATTATTATTCATGGGTTGATAATCACTAATTTCACTATCACTCCTACTCTCGACAATTGATATCTCTTCTTGATTGTCAGGTGATTCTGCATCACTACTATCATCATCAATTGGATACCGACTCTTATTATTAGCACCGCTTTTATTATCCAACGCATATCGAGAGTGTGATGAAGAACGAGTGGCGTATGACGAGTACTTATCATCAGAAGTAATAGTAGCTGCAGTATGACCATTGCCATAAGTGTCTACCGTTGGATATAATTCTTCTACTGGATATCGATTACTACTAGTTGTTGTCATTGATGAGCGTTGGTTATGAGTATGGAAATTATTACTTGATACGGAAGAGGCGGGTGGTACATCATCAAGTAGTTCGTATGGCTCTCGATATTTATTATCATACTTCTCTGTATTAGTTGAAGATGATATAGGCTGATCATTGCTATGGCTTTCTAGTTGTGATGTCGAAGGTGACGACTTCCATGGCCGGCTTGGTGTAGTCGATGCTGATTGATAAAAGTCAAGGGAGAGTGATGCTCCGAATAGATCATCTTCCTCTTGTATAGTTGTCATGATATTATATTACTATGTATATTAACTGCCTATAATATAGTATTACATAACATACAGCAGGTTAGTAGGTAGGGTGAAGTGGTACAAGAGGGGAGGAAGTTGAATTCAACGGATGCTAACATGAGTTGTGAGTGAACAGGCTACTAAGAAAAGATACGCGAAAAGGCACGCGCACTGGTACACTTGTAGGCCTTTAGCCTTGTAGTGTAGTGCTAGCTCGTTCCCCTCAGTTTATTTATAACCACAACTGATAAGGACAAGGGGGTGAGGAAAAGAGTTGTTGTAATCACATGGTATGAAATGAAAATATTTCTAGAAGATCTACTCATGGATATGGTTTAGGTACACTATGTGTACCTAATAATAAGCAAGGTAACTACCTAAGTAACTTGTTAGGTAGTAACCTTTGTGAGTGGAAGCGGCTTCGCCGCTCATCGCTCACTTTTTTCTCTCGAAGACTGTATCATGACGCTATCCATCTCCTATCTTCTACTACGCTATACTCCATTGCTACAATAGTTGACAACAAACTACTGTAGACACGTCATAGCGATATTATCAGTTATGATATTCAAAGAGATCTATAGTATTAACTACCTTAGTTACTACGAAATGTATACTTCTATCTGCCCATCAAAAAAAAGATAGCAGTTGATGCATCGAGAGACCGACTCCAATTGTGAAGGCTATGCGTTATCTAACACATATCTACGTGATACCCCTCAACGATTATATATTTTATAAGTACCCGGTTGTGTTTATACACCTCCCATGATCGAGATACAGCCGTATCGATGACATCCGCTACCTTACTCATTTGTCAATAATTTGTGGTGGTAGAAGAACAACTCTACATGAAGAATACTGGCATAACAATAGAGATTTCATAGTACAATCAACTAGGGGTATATATCAATGGATTCTACTAAATATCTAGTATGGTTTGGCCGTATGGGGATATTTAGAGGATCCGATAATGGTTGATGTACAAAATGCACACATGATATGCTCAAAATGTTTTGTTATATCATTCTGCTTTACAAATGATGAAGGGGGTGGTTGATGAGTACTATTGAGCTACTAGAAGGGTGTACCAATCAATTAGTTGCCAAAAACAATGTATATTGGATTGCAATGTGCTCGTATGCTAAACACAACAACATTGCATAGAAAAGCATGAAAACCATCCCACAACATACCCCAAACCAATACATAAAGCAATAAAGTAGATTCTACACATTATTAGATACTAAAACTATGAAATCATACCCTAGATACACATATCATACGTATGTAGAAGCAGTACAATGCTAAAATGGTAGAATATGTGCTCTATCTAGACTTGCATAGAAATAGACGTATCATTGATCAACTATAGCAAAATAGAGTAAATATCTTCTCTTTATGCATAATACTCGAAGATACGATGGTATATTGCCTCTCGGCAGCCTCCGGCGGCCTCGTAATGAGGAAGTAAAGATATTAAAGAAGAGTCGGCAAAGCAGGTTATGAGCTCAAGGATTAGGTACACGATGTGTACCTAAAACAGAAATGTATGGAGGTAGTACTCAACTTAGTGATAAACTACTAGGAAAAGACCACTTTTACAGTACAGGTATCTGAGCATATTTTGGTTTTAGGTACACCATGTGTACCTAACAGACGGACAGACGGTGTACCTGACTAACAAAAAAGCTTAGATATGTACCTAAATCTGGTGGAACAAGAAATTTTGACTAGTATCTCGCCCTCCTATCTACCCATTGACTCATAGATATGAATTGAATAGATAGATGTACCCACTTGATGCTTTATCTGCCTCCTATTTGGCCACATACATAGCATATTGAATAGATAACAGTGCTGCATCCAATTACTTCTTCTCTTCATTGTTGATCACGAAACTTCTGCAGCCACCATCTACTCCATTGAAAAGCAAGACATTATTGGCAGGTTCTCCCTTGCCAGTCAATCCTTTGATAACTTCATTTCCGAGCAAGCCGCCTAATACAGCACTGACGGGGGAAACCTCGGGATGATCAGCAATACCGGCCAACTGTTCCAAGTCTGATGATACACTATCAGCGGGTAGATTGTTTGTAGACAACCAACCCGTTGCAAATTCGACAAAGTCGTGCTTTTGACCATCCCTACTCTTACCCCAGTAATCCATTAGTAATCTTTGCAATACCAATGTTTGAGGAACAACCTTATCCCAACGACCTTTTACCCCCGAAAGCTCAACATCTAACATATCTGCGATAGATATGTAAGGCTTGATATTCATAAGATCCGACAATTTATCCTTTCCCAACTCCCTTCGGTAGGTATGATTCTTTCCAAAGTCAAGATGTGCACAACCATCGAATCCAAATGTATCGGTAACAATGAATAACTTCCCCTCATCTACTTTCTGAAGTGAAGAAGAGATACGCTTTGCCTCGTCCACAGTCAACCTACTTGCAACAATAGCATCAAATTGAGTGAAATAATCATCCGGAAGTGAGGATAGTGGACGTTCTTCAATTGAATTCCGACCAGATAATAATGGATTGAGTTCTTCCACCTTTGATTGAATGGCAGATGCTACAGTTGTTGGAGTTGTCTTTGCCTTTTTTGTTTCGGGTTCACTAGTGTCGGTGTTGCTGGTAGAGGATGATAATGCTGCCTTCTCCATATCTTGTGCATGAAAGAAAGAACACGGCATCTCTCGTACTGCCTCGGGATAAGGACGGTCATCACAGACAACGGCGGCAACACCAGCCAATACTAAATTCTTCATAATCTCACATGTAACTCCGGTTAGATTGATGTACAATACTCGGGCATTGCTCATACGTTTCTAATAATATGATATGAAACATAGAAAAGGTAAATATAATGTTAGATTATATAATATACAAAACCAATACATAGCAAAAACATATAAACCAAATAGTATATTAGACTTAATAAGGTACACCAAACAAGATCAGCATGACACATCTTGTGCACACACAATAATCTTTTACCTGGGCGTCAGCCCCCCATAAACGAATTTGCCTATCGTATACATCGTCATGTGAGTCTGCTCGAACCATTTTTGATATGAATCAAAGGGATATATCGATAAAGAAGAAGCTAGAGGTATAGTTGAGATGGCCGAGCTAAATTTATCATAATAATTTTCTGCAATAAAAAATCTCAGAAAATGCTTACAAGTGGAATTTGATATATTCCGATCTCACCTCAATAAAAAGGAACTGATGAGTCTGCAATAAAGAAATACTACTACCTACCTAAGCCAATATAATAGTGTACATACTCGATTCACTGTTGAGACCTCATTCAACTATATATTATACATAAGATATAACTACCTATGTATACATTTATCGCTCCGCCCGCTGTCTTGCCATATCTGAATATTTGACAAAATCACTCGAATAAGCAAGCCAGCCGTAGATGATAGTTAGAATACAGTATCCAACTGCGACTCCGGTATATATCGCATACAAGTCCTGCCAAAAGTGTACAAGCAATATAACAAACGGTACTTGTCCGAGCCAGCTAGCCACAAAGCCTGCATAGAATACATTGCCTGTTTGCCCCATGCTTATTGGAATGGTTTCAATGCCTACACTTATATTCATGAAGAATAGGACACATATAAATGGCAACCGACACTCTTCAAAAAGATCCAGGTAGCTTTCATCATTTGTAAATAGCTGTCCAAACAATCGAATGTTGTAATAAACAATCACTGAGAGTGTCAAAAGGAACAGCAATTGTAAGGCCAACCCAACTGCTGCTGCTTGGCGTGCCTTTAAAGCATTGCCTTTTCCAAGTCTGAGAGCAATCTTGATACCAGAAGCCCCAGACAAGGAGCCTATGAATATTAGTGTTATCCATAGTATTCGATAAGATGCATTGAAGAGTCCAACTTCTGTTTCTCCTAGCCTGGCAGCAATGGCTCCAATAACACCCATTCGCCAAAAGTCTGAAGATATAGCCAGTGCGGCAGGAAAATAAAGGTTTGTGTACGTTCTGACGCGTTCCATTGTAATTTGTTCTGTCCAAGTTGATATCCACTGTGAAGGCTTAGTTGGAGAGTATGGTGCTTGTGATGGAGACGAGCTATTCAAGGCTGTGTTATCCCCACTTTTTAACCAATAACTGAATAATATTATGCATTGAGACCATACAACAACTACTGTTACTATCGGACAGGCTTGAAATCCATAGCCGTTACCAAATGGTATACCCAAAACTAGCACAAATCCCAGTATCAAGTTGCAAAGCAAAGCGATCAATGATGTATATACTTCTGGCTTCATGATTCGTTGAGCTGATAGGTATTGTGATAATTGACTAAATCCTAACATTGGCGGTACAGACAAGATAAATATCATTGAATAGTACCCAGCGTCTTTTGCGATATCTTTGTCTTGTCCCAACCAAATCCAGATTTGTTCAGTAAAACTCCAAGAGATCATGACAAAGATGGATAATACACCAAGTATCAAGAAAGATATGCGAAGATAAACTAATGCAAGTTGTTGATTGCCAGCACCAATTGCTTGTCCCACAATAATACCTAATACTCTCCCTTGTATTAAAACTCCTGTACACATTGTATATAAATCGCTGAGAGCAGCAGCAGATAATGCATGTCCACTTACATGTCCAAGAAGAGCCGTATCGGTTGTCTTCATACCGACGTATGAAACACGAGATATGAATATCGGCACAGCGAGATAAAAGGTATCTAGTATATCCTCCAGTATGCTGGATGTATCATTATTATCATCTAGTGTTTTGTTTCCTTTTTCTTCATCATCGTCAACTTGTGCAGGAGTAGATATCAAGGGTGTGTTTTCTGTATGCAGTTGGATTTCATCCATTGGAGGATGTGTATTTTTGTGTCAAACTATCAAACCTACAATACTGCTACTACTCCGATAATTAAATTGAGAGTAAACAACAAATGATGTGTATTTTCTTTCTATAAATCAGCCTAAAGCGATTATAATACCATCAATCTAATACTAATTGATACAACACATCAATGAAAGTCTCGTCGAAACTCATATGTAAGTAAGTACAATAATTAATATATTCCGAAAAATTGAAAACTCCATTTCTGGATAAACTGTCACCGGCACACCACTATCAAAGAACGTAAGCTAATCTATATGGTCCTTATATCTAATGTACTATGTAGTGTCTACTTGGCCGTATTGGTAATATGATGTCGTAGTAAATTTACCTTGGAAGTCGTATCCTTCCAGTATTACTGATGACAAAAAAAAATGACGCACAACGTACATACGAGTATAAAACTACTATTACAACCATTAAATGTCCACTATAACTTTGGCCAGCAATTTTGGTCGCCGAAATTGTCCTACAGAAATATTTTAGTATACTATTCCGATGCAGAATTTAACGTAGAATACGATGGAACTATCCGTTTACACTCAAATGTAAATATTGATGGAGATATAATCATTTAAAGATAATGGTCTTAAGTAGTTGGACAAAATCAGATGGGTGTCTCTTGGACATATCAGGTACTTTTTTAGTAGTCTGTACGTAGGACTTAGTACAAGATACCGGTATCTTATAATGGTTTTAATAGTGTATGGTTGAAAGTAGTTTTATACTCGTATGGTATGCCACATAGATGACAAAATATAAATGACGCACATTAGACATTAATACAATAGTAATAGTATCACAATTATTACTACTCGGTAAGAGAGTCCAAGGGAGTGACAATCATATAATTATATCAGAAGTGTAGATTGTGCATCAGAATAGCATAATATTTCAACCATTTGGTTATTATCGGTTATCGATTTACCCTATCAACAAACTAATAGTAATAATAATAATAATAACATGCATGCTCACTTTGATTGCTTTAGCGGAGCCGCTGGGGATATGATGTTGGCCGCAACATTAGACGCGGCAGATTTCCTTCCCTATCCTATTTTGCAATCATCTACTGATAATGACGACGACGGCAATAATACAGTAAAGAATTCAGACAAGCTCTTATCTCGAACAAAAGATTTAGAAGGTGGTTTACCAGAGTTAAGGGGTGAATTTAAACTATCTGTTAAGCGTGTATGGAGGAGTAGTGGAAGGATTGCTGCAAAGAAGGTTGATGTGCATAGTATATATAATCATGAAGCAGCTCCTGTCCCAGGTGCAAATAAAGATGAATCGAAAGAAGAAGAAGATGCGCACTCACATACACATCAACATGCTCATCAACATGCACATCAGCATGCACATCAGCATACACATGACCATCAACATTCAAGCAGCTCTACCTCTAATGATGATGCTGCTACAATGAAAGAGCATACACATGATCACCAACATTCAATCTCTACTTGTAATGATGATCATGATGATGATGCAATGAAAGAAGATCCACAAAGTACATCACATTCACATAATCGCGGCCACTCTCATAGTCACAAACATTCACATTCACATGGACACGATCATCATTCCAAGTTGAGAAACTTGCCACAAATTACAAAGATGTTACAATCAGCACCTACACAACATATACCAAAGCAGGTTGCAACTCTTGCAATTGAAGCCTTTACAGCTTTAGCTCATGCAGAAATGCATACGCATGGAGCTGAGTCAATTGATGAAGTCCATTTTCATGAAGTAGGTGCTGTTGATTCAATTGTTGATACTGTGGGTACACTTTTGGCTTTGTTTCATTTGGGAGTTGATCTTGGTGATAATGATCAAGTTGCTGTGAGCTGTTCGCCACTACCTCTTGGTGAAGGAACTGTGTGGACTGATCACGGACTTCTTCCTGTACCAGCGCCAGCTACGATGAGGTTGATGGTGGGAATGCCAACATGTCCTGGACCAAAGGGTGTGACTGGCGAATTAGTAACACCTACAGCAGCAGCTTTGTTGAGGGCACTGACAGGAGTATCTCAAAGGGAAGGTGCTAAACATAATACTTACTGGCAGTCAAAGAGAATACCTGGTCGTCCTCCAAATATGATTCCTCGGTCTGTTGGGATAGGAGCGGGCAGTAAAGACTTTGAAAGGCATCCAAATATCATGAGACTGATATTAGGTGATACTGTATCGGAGCAATCCAAAAGTAGTAATGTCGACGATATCTCTGGTGAAGAAATACTACAAAACGAAAGCAAGATTTCTTTGGAATCTAATACTGATACTCAGAAAGTAAGTGAAGGTATAGATGGTAAGATAGAGTGATTTATTCTCTGCCTTTGTCTTTGGTGATTATTTAACTGGACACTGCATCTTTCTTTTACAGTGAGTGAAACTATAGTAAATAGTAAGACGAGTATAAACAACAAGAGTAACGAGGAAGAAAAACAATTATGGAATACAGATACATTAACTCATATGCAAGCTAATATTGATGATGCAACACCTGAGTTGATGGCTCATGCTATAGAGCTACTGTTGAAAGATGGTGCTTTAGATGCATGGGTTTGCCCAATCATTATGAAGAAGGGGCGTCCAGCATATTCTCTACATTGTTTATGCCGATGTGATAATGATAATACTGCAGAACATCGTCTATTGAACATTATGTTTCGTCATACAACCACATTAGGTATTCGTATACAACGGGATATTCTCAGAGCTTCATTACAGAGAAGATTTGTCAAGGTTCAGACTCCATTTTCTACCAAAGGGGTGGATGTGAAGATAAGTTCTCTGAACAATGGTGAGATTGTTTCGGTGAAAGCAGAGTTTGAGCAGTGCAAGTTGGTATCAGAAGAGAGCTGTACTCCATTAAAGACAGTCTCTAGTGCTGCTGAGAGGATAGCTTATGACAACCAACATAACACATTAAAATGAACTATGTACATTATGTTAACTACTTCATAGTATGTCTTTCAGTTTGTCTCTAATGTATTCGTCTTCAACGTTACCACCAATCCAATGATATCTACGAATCTTGCCCACGATTTTATCAAGTCTGTTCATGGCCATTTCCAACACCTCTAGTGTCACAAAGGCATAACATATCCGAAACATACCAGGCTTGCTTTCATGCTGAGCAAATCCAGGAGTCATTATCATTCTAGCTGCGTCTAGTAATAACGAAGAGAGTCGAGCTTCTCCTTCAAACGTTTGCTCTGGAAGTAGAGAAGAGAAGTCTGCATATATAAATATTCCAGCCTTAGCCGGAACATATGGAATTACCATCTCATCAAGTCGCATGGCACAAAGCTCATAACTATATCGTATTCTTTGTCTTAATTGATCCAAATAACCATAGATGAAGTTGTCATCACATAGAATCTCTTGTACTATCATTTGCATTGGGTGTGATACTCCACTAAAGATATTGAGATTTGCTATTGTTGATAGAAGCTTTTGGTTCTTAGTATAGAGAGTACCTATCCTAAATCCTGAAGCCCCGAAGTCTTTACTCAATGCCCAAAGATGATGTACCTGTAGTGTCAAAAAGAGGTGAGCAAGCGTACATATAAACACATAGATGTACATTCTTCACTTACATCGTGCTGCAAATCGTTGTTCAGAGTTCTTAGGATTGATTGAAATTGTCCATCGTGTGTAGAGAGCGCATATATTTCATCGACAATTGTATGACAATTCCTCGATCGTGCCCAATCAATTGATGATTTCATCATTCCACCTGGATAGATTGTGCCCAATGGGTTGTTGGGGTTTGTGATTAATAAGATAGCGACTTTTAGTCCTTTATCTTCTGCCCAAGTGGCTGCTTGTTCTAGATCATCTACAGTTGGACCGATTGTAGGATCCTTTGAATGAACTGGCACAGCGATGCAACCAGCATTCATACGAAGATCTCCATCAAAGGCTAGAAGGTGCGCGTTAGCACAAGTGATGATAATGAAAGACAGAGGATTGTACTTTTGTTAGTATATGTGGCTTGTAAAGGTGATCAAATAAAGGCAAACAAAGTTCAAATGAAGTAGCCAAATCACCAACAGTTTATAATGAACACATGAATTCATAATATAAAACAATACAAACGCGGACTTTCCAGCATAATATGGTGCTGGAATGAGTACTGCATCTCCTTCTTCCGCTAATGATTGAGCCAAATGACTCAATAGTGATGATGCGCCACTACCAAATGCAATATGATTGGGTTGTATCAAATTTAATGCATCTCTTACACTCATATCTCTATCTTCTGGGTACATGAAGTGTTTTGCTGTGTAATAATAATAATATATGAGATGAGCAAAATGAGATCTTAATGTGCATACTTTCATGTGTATAAACATCAGTCATTGAACATACCTAAGAAGTACGCAACTGCTTCTCTAGGTCCAGGCAATCCTAATGTGTTATTGTAGCAGTATACACTACTATCACTAAACGCCCTTGACGCAGTTTCAATTTGCATCAAACGCAATCCAACCAATTCAATGATTAGCTTGTTTTCAGACATACATAGAGGGATGTAACCCTACGAGATAGAGGTAGATGAAAGGATATGATATCGTGAGCAAACAAACATAAGAACAACAATACAACAACAAATACTTTATGAAATGATGAGGTATTGCGCATAAACAACACAACTAATGAAATATATGTCTTTGCAAATATGAAAGTTATGCATAAGATATGTACAAACAAACACTACGCACCTTTGGGTTGGTATACGGATCACAATGATCCTGAAGACACTTCAAATAATCAATAATATATGGCAATGTTGGTGTTAATAATGATTTCCCTCTTTGACTAATACTAATATCATTAGATCCTATGGTTTGTTGTTTTGATCGTTTCCATTTTTCTCGAACTATACAAACTACAGCGACAGAACAAAAGGAGATAATAGCACTGATACTAGCGGTAAGATGTGGCATAATGTGGCCAGTAAGATGAAGGAAACCGTACTAGAATCTAATATCATCTAATAAAGGGTCTTCATTAGCGGCGGACACATACTACCATACTTACCATAATATCATAACTGATCGATCGTTGGCCCATGACTTGTAAAGCTTTTGTACTCAGTACAACTAGGAGATTATGTACTAATTCAAGGGTAAAAAAAATGATGAGCACCTCACTGCAGTATGACATTGGCCCACCCATCAAAATACTTCACAAGTACCCCAAAAAAGGTTATTCAACTTGAGCTGATGCTTTCCAGTGGTGAGGTCATTGCGTGATGGTCATTTGTGTGTTTTCTCAGGCGCTTTGTTGCAATTTGTGCGCAAAACGCCTCTTTGATGCACAGTTGCATCAACAGGCAGTAAGACCGTGGCCCACCCATCAAAATACTTCACAAGTACCCCAAAAAAGCTTATTCAACTTGAGCTGATGCTTTCCAGTGGTGAGGTCATTGCGTGATGGTCATTTGTGTGTTTTCTCAGGCGCTTTGTTGCAATTTGTGCGCAAAACGCCTCTTTGATGCACAGTTGCATCAACAGGCAGTAAGACCGTGGCCCACCCATCAAAATACTTCACAAGTACCCCAAAAAGCTTATTCAACTTGAGCTGATGCTTTCCAGTGGTGAGAAATACTTCACAAGTACCCCAAAAAGCTTATTCAACTTGAGCTGATGCTTTCCAGTGGTGAGGTCATTGCCCATTGCGTGATAGTCATTTGTGTGTTTTCTCAGGCGTTTTGTTGCATCTTGTGCGCCAAGTAACATGATTTGGTTGCACAGTTTCATGAACAGGCAGTATGACCGTGGCCCGCCCATCAAAATACTT
>Ga0214480_101150_pt1 | contig 12007 bp, 11 predicted proteins | sample M1_20Mar14CPVII9_3_FD_165042 | JGI IMG/M metagenome (GOLD analysis project Ga0214480, IMG submission 165042) | Marine eukaryotic communities from Monterey Bay, California, United States - M1_20Mar14CPVII9sort6BwellE17 | ecosystem: Environmental > Aquatic > Marine > Unclassified | place: USA...
GAGGGACTATTACAACCAGGCATTCTAATATATCAACAACGTACATCAGATTATATAGAATGGTTTTATAATGAAGCTAACTTTAATAATGTTGATATTGTTCGAGAAAGTATATTTGATGTTACGGTGAATGTTGAAATTGTTAGTCAACTTCAAGTTAACGATTCGTCATTAGATGATGGTGGTACTTTGCGAAGAAGTGGTACTAATGAGGTTGAGGAAGATGATGATGTCTTTACTTGGAATGATGATCAAGATGAAGATGATGATATATTCGTTTGGTTAGATCATGACAATGATCCAATAAAGAGAACAAGGTCATATCAAGATAGTAGTACATTGAATTGGGTACAAAATCAAGTTAGCAACAACGAACAAAAGTCAATAAGTAGGCCAAGACAGAAGAAGTCTCATCATGATTCATTCCACAGTACATTAAAGTGGGTACAATATCAAGTGATAGATAATTTACAACGAAGAGGAGAAGGAAGGAGAAGATTACAAGAGGGTACCAAGTCTCCTTCTGCTTCGGATTCTCCAACGACTCCGTTTCCTACTTACTTTCCCTCGATTAGTCAAGTGGTTGGTGAGCCTGGAGCTAATGAGACGGTAACAACCGCTCCGGTAGTGGCTGACAACGAGACAGTTACAACCTCCTCTCCAGTAGTAGATAGCAGCAACAGTAGCAGTCCAACTCCATTGGTAACAACAGATGGTAACAGTACCGCACCTTCTCCATCGGAAGTGACAAGTGCACCAAATATCAACACTCCAAGTCCTTCTACATTATCAAACACGACGTCATCTCCCGTGTCTATCAACGGCACTGCATCACCTACTACTACTGGGACTTTAGAGCCTACATTATCCAACACATCATCTCCCGTGTCAATCAACGGTACTGCATCACCATCGGTTGGCAGTAATAATACAGACTCGCCTACTGTTGTTACTGATGATGATGGCAATACTACAGCGCCTTCTGCATCAAGTACAATAATGACAGAAGCGCCAGTTATCAATACTGAGAGTCCATCAACCAGTCCAACAACTCTAGCACCAGTAGTACCCATTGAAACATCATCACCAACTTTACTTGATACATTTACACCAACATTTGCAACGAATGGAGAAACTTCATGTCCAGCGAATGAACCATATCTAAACTTGGAACTTGTCATTCAAATATCATATCGAATTATGGCTGATTTAGAAGATACTATCACGGTAGAAGACATATTAACAACACCATTTAGTACTGTGGTATATCGTGATAAGTATAGAATAGATTATTTAATGAAGAATGAAGATGGATTACTGTTCATTGGACAATTGAGTGAATTGACATGTACGAGTGAATTATTAATAGTGGAACCGTTGCCAACTGAAATGCCAACGAAGGCTCCTATTATTGGTACGTTGGAGCCAACGACGTTGGATCCAACACTATCACCTTCGTATCCACCAACTGTACTTACAGACGCGCCGACAAATTCGCCTGTCGTGGGTACTGAAATGCCAACGATATTAACAGACAGCCCGACTCGATCACCGATTTTGGGGACACTACCGCCCACACTTGATAGTACTCTTCCACCAACGCTTGATAGTACATTACCTCCGACTTTAGGCAGTACTTTGCCACCAAGTACTCTTATGCCAACTCTGGTAAGTACAAGATGATATGTTTAGTGTTGATTTGAATTTCGTGGTAAAGATATCTTTGGGTATCTTTGCCTGTCTAGAGGCATCTGAGTCTGTTTTACTCACCATTGCTTCTCCCTCCCTTCCTCTGGATATCATCAATTGACTTAATATTTGTTTCTTCTTAGCTGCCAACTCTTACACCAACTACACTCATGCCTACGGGTTTGCCAAGTGAGTATATTATGTTATGAATGTGAAGTATCTAATTGATTGATTATTACTACTTTTATGTTTACCTCTATCTAACTAACACGACCACTTGCTCATCATCTTCATTGTTTAGCCTATTCACCTAGTTTGTCACCGACCTTGTCCCCTACTTTAGCTCCTGGCTTTGTTACAGAGGAACCATCAATATCAGCAGAGTAAGTATCTTGTTTGAAAACTTTCTTATGCCTTACATTTAGTCCATCTAATATGTACTGACTCATCTCCCATCTCAATTCAACCATACTAGACCGTCGACAAGCTCCGCACCTAGTCAATCATCTCAACCAAGTCAGAGTGCAGCTCCTAGTATCTCAGCTCAACCCTCAATCAGTTCAGCCCCAAGCTTATCAGCCGCCCCTTCCATTAGTGCACAACCAAGTACTTCCGCCAATCCCAGTATCTCATCAATACCATCAATGAGCGCAGAACCAAGTATAATATCAAATGAGGGAAGACCTTCACAAACTCCATCAACCGACCCTAGTAATCGGCCATCGGAAACCCCAAGTCAACTACCGTCTCAGACTCCATCAACAGACCCTAGGTAAGCAGAAATTATTTCACAACCCACCCTTTGCATTGGGTTCTGATTGTGAAACCAAGTGTTATGAATGTGTACTTACATGGTTGTGGATTGAGTTGAATTGTGCATATGATATGGTTTTGCACTTTTACTAACAAAAACTAACCACCCTCCCTCCCTCTTTTTTTCCGATATGCTTGTGACCTTTGTGTGGAATTAACTTCTGATTCCCCTAGTCAACAACCATCAGAGATTCCTTCGTCATTACCCTCTCCACAACCATCTATGCATCCGTCAGAGACCCCATCATTGGAACCTAGTACACTCCCATCAGATGTGCCTTCACTTGAGCCTAGTGATCAGCCTTCGATATCACCTGCTCCCAAGCCAAGATCGGTTAGTCTGTCATCGATTGCCGCCCGTCGTCGATCGGAACCAGTGTATGAAAGCAATTGCAATGAAAGCATGCAGAATCTAATCAACAACTCTTCTCAAGCTGTAGATGAATTTGAGGTTTCGTTTGTATATGCAGTCGAGTCACGACAACCAAATTATGATTACATGAAAGATTTAGAGGATTGGATTCTATATTATGTGGCTGAGACAACACTAAGTTGTGATGATGATAAGATATCTTCACAGTTCTTATTAAGAAGTGGTGGTGAGTTAGAGAATGATTACAATGATGAGCAACAAAGAAGCCTTGGTGGAGTTATCAAAGTACGCTATCCTCAAGATGGTAGTGAGATTACATCCCAAACAAGTGAATGTGATCCGACATTGTCTGATGCTAAGGGCTGTAAAGTTTGGAGTACACGGCTAGTGATATCTTCAATTGAATTACTTGTATCAGATGTGCATCACGAGATACTACACTTGATATCAAATGCCTTGAATAATGGCACATTCGTAGAGAGTGTCCCAGATTTAATCAAGACTGTATATCTCGGGCCACAGCTTGACTCGTCAGCTGCTGTTACTGTTAATAATGATCATGATGAAGTTATTGTTGATAATACGAAACAAAGACAAAGTATGTGGTCGTTGGTCTTCTTCATTCCAATTGTTGTACTTGGGGTTATCGGTATTGTCTTCTTCCCATATCAAAGATGGTATCAATACAAATCAACTCCAGTTTAAAGTGGCTTAAAAATCCTACTAGATAGCTGGAAAGAAGTTTGAGATAGAAAGTGTAATATACTGTAATTATCCGTCTATGTAGAGAAGACGGTTGCCTCGCCATTTATTCTATATTTATTTCTCTTTAGAGAGCAGAGAGTTGGTAATGCATGGAGATTATTGATTACCTCTCGTATGCAATGATATAGCCGCCAATCGTCGTAGGTATATAAAGCTCTTTAAATCGGTCGTCGGTAGTGCTTTTACGGCGGTGGTATTATATATATTGTTTTAGACAACAAGAGTGTGTGGTATCCTCTACTAAAAAAAAACATCACAAATCTAACACATCATGAGCAAAGAAACAGCTGCTTTGTCAAGTAATACTGTAGATGATATATCACAAGGTATAGGTAGTGTTGATATCTCTGATGGCGGTGGTACATCAGCGGCGGCGGTATGTGATATGACCAGAGAAGGAGATACCATCTCTGAGAAAAAGGGCACATCATGTGAGCAAAAATTAGAACATAAAAACGAATGATATTAAAGTTGATGCCTTAGCTAATGATATGGCTGTATCTACATGTGCTAATTGTGGTAAGGAGGGTGCTAGTAATGTATGCAACAAATGCAAGATGGTGAAGTATTGCAATGCGGTCTGCAAAAAAGTACACAAAAAGAAGCATAAGAAAGATTGTGGGGAATATCTCAAGCGTGCTGTGAAATTATATAAAGAAGAACTCAAACGTGCTGCTGAATTACATGATATAGAATTGTTCAAACAACCTCCGCCAGAGGAAGATTGTCCAATTTGTTTCCAACGTTTGCCTTTTCTGAACACGGGAAAGAGATATAAATCATGCTGTGGGAAAGTTATATGCAATGGATGCATTCATGCACCTGTATATGATGACCAAGGTAAAGCTATGAAGAAAAGCTGTCCTTTTTGTAGAGCACCTCGGCCGGAAACAGATGAGAAATATATGGAACAACTTATGAAACGAGTGGATGCTGGTGATGCTATTAATCAACTTGGTTGTTATTACTCTCAAGGAATGTACGGCTTGCCACATGATCAAACAAAGGCATTAGAACTCTGGAAACAGGCAGCAGAGCTTGGTTGTTTCACGGCATATGCCAGTATTGGTGCTGCATATCATGGCAGAGGTGTGGAAATGGATAAGAAGAAGTATGGCAGGGGTGTAGAAATAGATAAAAAGAAGGCTAAGCATTACTGGGAGTTAGGGGCTATGAGGGGATGTGTCGGTTCAAGGCTCGCTCTTGGTTATATTGAAAAGAACTCGGGTAATATGGGTAGAGCCATGAAACACTTTATGATTGCTGCGGAAAGTGGTCACTATAGCTCTTTAAAGGAGATCAAACAGCTCTACTCAAACAGGCAGGCAACGAAAGACGAGTACACAAAAGCATTACTGGCATATCAAAAGTACTTGGCTGAGGTGAAGAGTATTCAGAGAGATGAAGCCGCTGCAGCACGAGAGGATTACAAATATATTGATTAGATAGTAAATTGGTTAGTAGCTATTTGATTCTCCACATATGTGAGTAGAATATCATAATAAGCACCCAAAACTAACAAGCAGTACCAGAGAGGCCTTATCCTTTACCATTTAGGTTGAGCCTCAAGCCCCTATCAATCTACTGGTTCCTCTTTTACCTGTGCTCTGTCAGTCCAATTTGCCTCTTTGAGGATATCAATTAACATCCAATGATACTTTGGCTCACTAGGGCAGAATGCAGTCTTTGTTCGACAGATCATACACGGTATCCACTTTGAAACCTTACGATCGTTCTTCTCGGCAATTGCTGCTTGTTGCTTTAGAACACATCCGTGACAGAAGAAATGATCACATGTCTTTGATGATGCACTAATAACGGGTAGATGCTTTTTAATGTTGTCATCCCTGTTGTTTAAATCTGTAGAGTACTTTGAGTGGCATATACTACAGGAGGTATGTTCTGGACCTAGTTGTACTGTCAATGCTTTGGGTTGATGTTGATCAGTGCGCTGGCGCTTAGATGGAGGATGAGACATTGTCTCACCGTTAATCTCTTTATCTTTTGATGCAAGCTCATCTTTCAATCTGGCAATATCAATATCTTTGCTTGCAATTTCATCATCTTTCAATGCAAGCTCTGTATTCTTTTTGGCTCTGTATAGCCTCATCTTTTGCTGCAACCTACTCTCTTTCATCTCATACTCTTTCATATTAGATATAATCCGTTTATCTCTTGCTGCAATCTGTTCATCCTTTGCTTCAATCTCGTTCTGTTTCATTTTGATATCGTGAAAGACAACTGTATCGTTCAATACCTTGAGCCTCAATGCTAGTGTTTGTTTTAGCTGGGCAATTTGGCCATCTCTAGAAGCTACCTTATCTTTCAGAGAGGCAATTTCATGTTTTGGATCATGTGCAATATCTTGTGGAAGAGTATCCCATTTACTCTTCGAGATACAATAAGGCTCTTTATCTTTTGCTCCGACAAGTATTGTGGCCACCGGCAATGGAGCAATCTCCTTATCCTTCATATGTATTTCATCATCCTTAATCTTTAGATCAAGTCTCAAGCGGCTAATAGTATCTTCTCCTGATAAAATTGTTCTATCTCTCTCAAACTAGCAACGTCATCGTCTCTTGCCTTAAGCTCATCTTTTAAGCATGCAATATCACCATTTCTCCTGGCAAGTATATCAGACAAACGGTCAATATCATTCTCTAGTCGTTCAATATCATTCTCTTTTGACAAAATTGTTTTACTCTTTGCGGTAATCTCACGTGTCAAACTACAAAGATCATCATCCTTCTTCAAAAGTTTGGCTAACAATGTATCTCGCTTATCTTTTAAGCATGCAATATCACCGTTCTTCTTGGCAAGTACATTTTTGCATTCTGTAATCTTTACATCTTTTGCTGTGATCAGTTCAATCTTTCTCTTTAGATCAATTTCTAAACTGCTGATATGATCATCCCTCTTTGCAACTAGATGATTCCACTCTATGATCTCATCATCTTTCAATCGAAGTTGTTCTTTTAAACTAGTTATATCAGCATCAATCTCTTTAGCCGATTTTACACCTGTACTCTCTTTCACTTTATAGTATTTGATGAGGGACTTAATCTGCCCATCTTTTGCCGCAAGTAGTGTATCCTTTTCTGTAATCTCTTTACGTTTACTTTCTATATTTGCTTGCAATCGAGCAATATAGTTTTCTCTCTCCTTATCTCTTGTGTTGTCAACTTTTTGATACTCTCTATTTTTGTTTCCATCATATCTACTTCTCCGATGATATTGATATGTTTCTCTAATAGTAGCATCGTATGAATAGTCATTATGTTGATATTGACGCCTCCCAAATGCATCAAATTTCTCTCGTGAAGACATGTGATAGTGAAGAGTTAGACGCCAAATCTATGAACTGATATTACCGCTGAATAAATTATTAATGGAGATACATCAGACGTTGTCTCTAGGTGTTAAATATCTCTATACGTACTTTGTCTCAAATAAACATGGAGAAGCTGTATTTCACTTTTCAATAATTGAGAATCTGTTTGATCGCCAAAGACTATATGGCCAGATCGTCGGTAGAGTGTGAGGTATCCTTCTTCTAAAAGCACTCCCTGGGCCAGGGTACAGTTTTCATGGTCCTATCACCTGAGTATATGTATTCTTCTTCATACTATTCTTTATACTCGATCTCATAACTCATAGGCTTCCTCTTTAGTACAACTCTTAGATGGTCATGGTCCCGAAAACAGTAAATGAAACGGTATCCTTGCCCCTTGCTCTCTTTTGCATAAGTAGTAGGCTCTCTCGAATCAGCACCTCTTCATGGTATGCTGATCAGGGAGCAGCAGGGAAATCACAGATACATAGAGGATAAGTGGAGATAGGAGGAGGTGTGGCAGGCAGAGAGAACCTGAGAGAACGCTAATCCAATGCAAATGGGGTTCAACCGGAAATAGGTTTAGGTAAGACCCTGTGCAATTTTCGTGACAGACAATTTTATAAAAAGGGCATCCATTCCTTTCCAAAAAAAGGAGTTTTCTTCATTTACACCTTCTAGGGTGTTACATGAAAACTGAAAACATACATGAAGATAAACATCATGAGCAAAGAAACAGCTGCTCTGTCGAGTGTAGATGATATATCACAAGGTGGTATAGATAGTGTTGATATATCTAATTATGGTGGTATATCAGCGGCGGTGGCGTGTGGTATGAGCCTCAGTAAAAGAGAGGATACCATCTCCGAGGAAAAGTGCACATCATGTGATCAAAAAATAGATAATATCAAAACGAATGATATCGAAGTTGATAATACTTCGAGTAATGCTGCTGATATCGTATCGGAAGACAATAATAGTGGTACTAAAGCTCCTGTTGTATGTGCAAATTGTGGCAAAGAGGGCGCTAGTAATACGTGTAACAAATGTAAGATGGTAAAATATTGCAATGCCGCATGTAAAAAGAAGCATAAAACAAAACATAAAAAGGCATGTGAAAGACGTGTGGCAGAATTGCATGATGAACAACTATTTAAACAGCTTCCTACGATTGATGACGATTGTCCAATTTGCTTCCAGCCTTTGCCATTTCTTGATACTGGGAGGTTATATCAATCATGTTGTGGAAAGATTATATGCAGCGGTTGTATTTATGCACCTGTATATGATGACAAAGGTAACGCTATGGATAATAAGATTTGTCCTTTTTGTAGAGCTACAACGCCCGACACAAATGAAGAAATAATAAAAAGGTTACAAAAGCGTGTGGAATTGAACGATGCCCAAGCGATCACACTTGTTGGAAGTTATTATTCTGAAGGGATGTTTGGTTTGCCACAAGATTATGACAGGGCAATGAAACTCTTGAAACAGGCAGCAGAGCTTGATAATGCCGCGGCATATGTCAGTATTGGTAACGCATATTACCTTGGTCGAGGGGTTGAAGTGGATACGAAGAAGGCGTTACATTACTGGGAGGTTGCTGCTATGAGAGGAAATGCAGCCGTAAGGCATAGTCTGGCTGTTAACGAGGAGAACTCAGGCAATACGGAAAGGGCTATCAAACACTATATGATTGCAGCAAGTGGCGGAATAAATATTTCTTTGAAGCGAATCAAAGTATTATATTCAAATGGACATGCAACAAAAGATGAGTATTCAAAAGCATTGCAAGCTTATCAAAAGTATTTGATTGAGGTGAAGAGTAGCCAGAGGGATGAAGCTGCTGCGGCAAGAGAAGACTACAAATATATTGATTAGATAATTAGTAGTTGTTAGTAGATACCCAATTCCAGTTCAGAAATCGATCCTCATATTAGACTCTTCATATTGTATTCGCATCTACCTCTAAGGAGCTCACCCCCAATTCCCCATTCACATCTACTCACCTGTAAATACCATAATAAGGCACCAGAGGCCAGAGACATCTGAAGTGTCGTCAGTTTGATTTCATACACAGAGAATTTTTGCCGAAGGATACCACTTGCGGTCTGTGGGCTCGCTTCTCTTGGTGGTGGCGGCGGCCGGCGGCGGCTCCTACTAATATTAGTAACAATACAACAATGAAGGTCTCATTAGCGTCAGTACTAGCGTCCTTTTTTGTCGTCTCAAGTGGTAGTTGCAATGGAGGAATCACTCTAGCATCAGCATTCACCACTCCATCAACTTTAACTTCCACATCATCAACACATCATGTCAATAACAAACAAAGAAGACAGTTTACTAATTTATACATGTCAAGTACTCCACCAAAGAAGAAGAAGAAGGTATTAACAGCAGCAGACGTTATATCCAAATCCAAATCTACCAATCAATCATCAGACGATCCAGCAGCACCCAATAAAGGTACCGAACAACCTAAAATTTTCTTACCACAAATATACACTACATTTCAATCAACACTCCTTCTATTAGAAAAACGTATCTCAAATGGTAGTAATAGTTTAAGTAAAGAAGAGGTACATCAATTTGAAAATGAAATAAATGATTTGATTGAGGAAATGAATGATTATAATTTAGATCCAAAGGGTGAAGGTGAGAAGATTAAGAGTTATTATGATAGTTTGGAGAATGATGGTGGGGATGATGAGAGTGTGGTGGATGTTGCATCCAAGAAGATTGATGGTAAGTAAGATATTTGTTATATTAAATGTGCATGTTGTGTTGACTGTTTGTGTGGTGTTGGTGCGTGTAGGTTTTGCAATCTTTCCTCCTCATATTGATGTGTGTCTTATAATTATTTAGAACCAGCACTCCCTCCTCCTCCTGTAACAAAGTCAGTTGACACTTCGACACCACCAACTCAACAAACAAAGTCTGTATCACACATCCCTATAACTCCTGATGCTACTACTCCTACATCTCCTGCCGTATCTACTTCACTGTCATCAACTACCTCTCAAACAAAACAAGAAGCAGCAATACCAAAAGAACAAGAGGATATAGATGCCGAGACAATATCCAAGGGATATGGATTAGCATCCGGTACACGAAATACATATGCCATACCAGGCATGGAGGAAATGAGTGCTGAGGAGTATAGAGATGAATTACAACGGAGTATTAGTGCTAGGCAGGTATGTTTCTTTTGTTTGTGTGTTTGTTAGTGATTGTTTTTGGGTAGTTGAGAGGGAAGTGTTGTATGTGAAATTGTTTTTGTATGTGGGTGACTGAGGTATTGCTTGTGGAATGGGGAATTGTTTATTGACATCTCATCACTCATAAACTCTCGAACTCTTTCCAAACTCCTGGGGTTTAACAGGCAAAGAGGAGGAAGGAGGCACTGGCGAGTAATACAATTGGTAACCGTTCTTCATCGGGATATTTAGATGCCTTGGGTGGAAGTGGGGGTAGTATTGATCCGTTAGGTCGACAAGGAGGAGGTAATGCGGGAGGTAGTGGAGGTAGTAGTACGGCAAATGCAGGAAAGGCAAGCCGTCCTGCAAGGTGGCAACCGGGTGGGAAAAAAGGTGAGATGATTGATAGTGTTATTGTTGATGATAGTGTTGTTGCTAGTAGTGCTAGTGCCAGTGGTAGTGTTGTTAGTGCCGATGAGATTGAGAAGAATGAGGGTTTTGAGAGTATTGCTAGTGACGGACAGAGCAGTGGTGGTATGGGCTCTTCTCTTAATTTGAAAAAGGAAGCCAAGGAACGATGGGAGAAGCAATTGGCTGAGGATCAGGCAATGTTGGCTGCACGAGAGAGGGATAAATGGATTGGCAGTGGTGATACGGCGCCGCCAGTGGAAATCTCGCCTCAAACGATACCACCAGTAGCCGAGGAGGAGGAGAAGGAGGTCGTATCTTCTCCATCCTTGGCAGATTTGACACAGCATATTCAACCAACCACCATTGTCACCTCAAAAGAAAAAGACACTGTCAAGTTATCATCCTTGGCTGAACTAGTGCCGAAGAAGGCTGCCGGTCGTTTCAAAGCGGGCAGCCCTGATAAAGTCCAGGCTCCTATTCAATATCCTCCGATAAAAGCACGTGTAGTCGAAGAAGAAAAGGCACCACCTCAAGTAACACCAGCTTCCGACATTTCTTCATTTAATGAAGAAGATTGGTTTGGTCATGCACAGAAACGGCAGCGTCCAGTACCCTCGAGTGGAACAGAGCGTAAGCCAAGTTTCTTCCAAGTACATCAGAGTGGCAGCGGTGGCAGTAGAACGTCAACTACATTACAGGCTACGGAAGCATCACAAAATGTTTCCACTGAAAGTACCACAAGTTTTGCTCATGGTGATGAGGCCAATAGTCAACGTGATCGTCCAGAGAAGGGTGGTGGAAATCCCCCAGGTTTCTTTAATGTTCATACTGCAAGTGATCAATCGATATCCTCCCGTACTACACCTGCACCATCATTATACACAAAATCCTTGGTCGATTCGGAAACGAGGATACGACCAACTCCTTCGTCTGATACGCCCGAGTATTTTAATATCGGTGATCATCGATCAGCTGGTGATACTGTAGATCCACTGAGATCTCGACAATCATCGTCATCTCAACCGGCCTCGTTAGTTCAAACTGAGGGTCGTGCACGGCCGATTCCATCAACGGCACTGCCTGATTATGCCAAGCACACCAACCATCGTTCAGCTGGGGATTCAAGAACAACTCCAAGGAAGAAGTCATTAGCTTCTGTCTCATTAGTTGGAACTGAGGGGAGAAGTAGACCCGTCCCCACAACAACTTTGCCGGAATATGCCAAGCAGATTAATCACAGATCTGCTGGAGATATCAGAACAACTCCAAGGAAGAAGTCTATTGCCAGTGTCTCGTTGGTTCAAACCGAAGGCCGTTCAAGACCAATCCCATCGTCAAAACAGTTGTTCCAAGTTGTGGATCGACGAAGTGTTGGGGATGATCACGCTCTCACTAAGAATACCAAGAAACGCACTGCCCCTTCTTCAT
>Ga0214480_101151_pt1 | contig 12007 bp, 9 predicted proteins | sample M1_20Mar14CPVII9_3_FD_165042 | JGI IMG/M metagenome (GOLD analysis project Ga0214480, IMG submission 165042) | Marine eukaryotic communities from Monterey Bay, California, United States - M1_20Mar14CPVII9sort6BwellE17 | ecosystem: Environmental > Aquatic > Marine > Unclassified | place: USA...
GTAATCACCATAAAGGAGAGGTCATCCATTACGATTGCTCGTTTTTCCGCCATGCTTGCCGATCGCAATGCTGGCAGGAGTAATCCAACGAAGACTTTTCCCATCATTTTTCCTCGATACTCCGGCCCGGATATGTTTATCAGCCCCCGTTTTGCTTTTCGGCGAAAATCCGATCCGCCGGGAACTCTCCGGCCACCGGTAAAAATTGGAGAAGGAAAGGCTGCCACAAACGGCATCGCTTGGGGCGATTATAGTGGAACGGTGGTAGACGGCGACAATCATACTGACCTCTGGACCATTCAAAGTGTTACCGGAAAGGACGGCAAAGGGGACACGGTTATCGCCCGTTTGCCTGCAATTGGCCAACATTAGCCCCATGAATAATCCGCCAGCAACCAATCAAGGTAAGGCTCCAAACCGCACGTAGGTCTTACCTTTTCTGTTAAAGACACTTAACAGTGGCGGCGGTCCTGTACTCGTCTACCAATCTGTGGAACAATAAAACGGATTCAGATTTTGCTTTCTTACTTGGCGCTGGAAAACCCAACATGTCTTCTGAAAACCACCTATTGCGTTCCGCTTTGGGTGACAAAAACGCCATGGAGGAATTGCTTTTAAAAGACCGCGCTTTTGATGCCGCAGCGGAGGGGATCACCATCGCCGACGCGCTGGCTAAAGATCGACCGCTGATTTATATCAACGAGGGTTTCTCACGCCTGACAGGGTACAGCGTGGAGGAAACCTTAGGTTCCAACTGCCGATTTCTTCAGGGGCCTAAAACAGATCCAGATGCGGTACGGGAAATACGCAAGGCGATTGAGGAAGATCGTAATTGCGAAGTCGAACTAATCAATTATCGCAAGGACGGAACCCCGTTTTGGAATCGTCTTTCTATTACTCCTATTCAGGATTCCTCAGGAAAGACCACTCATTTGATTGGAATTCAATCGGATGTTAGCCGTCGTCGGCAGGCAGAAAAGAACCTCATTGATTCCAATTCCAGCCTTGCTGCGGCCAATCTTCGCATGAAAAACGAACTCATGGCAGCAGCCAAAATCCAGCAGGCTCTGTTGCCCACCGCCATTCCGCAGCTCAATGACATCCAGGTTGCCTGGGCTTTCCGACCCTGCGACGAATTGGCGGGTGATATTCTGGATGTGCTGACAATGGAAAACGATCGGTTTGCTTTTTACCTTTTGGATGTTTGTGGGCATGGTGTTGCAGCCGCCCTGTTGTCAACGACCTTAAGTTGCTGGCTGTCCAGAATGCCGTTGGAATTGCGCCAAAATCCAGTCGCCGTGGTGGACCAATTGAACCAATCATTTCAAATGGAGGGAGATTTTTCGCAATTTTTCACCTGTTGCTATGCGGTCCTGAACCCAAACAACCAAACGCTACAGTTTGTTTCCGCCGGGCATCCATCACCGATCCTGATTCGGAACAATGAGGCGATAGAAATCAAGTCCTCCGGTTTTCCGGTCGGAATCGTACCAGACCCCAACTACCATTTGCAGGAAATCTCTTATCAGTATGGCGATCGGATCTACCTCTACAGCGATGGTGCGATTGAACAGGCCGATGCCAACGGCAAGATGTTTGGTATGAAGCGTCTTATGACAGAATTGACACGTCACCGTGCGATCACTTTACAAGCCAGTATCGATGAAACGATGCAAACGGTTCTGCAGACGACCGTCAACAACAAAAATGATGATGATGTTTCCATCTTGGGGATACAAATTGGGAAGGACAATTATTGACGTGTCATCCCCGTTCTTCCACGGGTGACGATGCGTCGATCGCGTTACGTCGTCTATATTTTAGCCTCATTAGATTCGACGCGGTCATAATTGACACCAGCATGCAGGACCCCATTGAAATCGACTACCGCTCCAACAGGCAGTTTGACAAACAACTCGATTTTTTTGATGTTTAAGGTAGAATGCGGAAATACCAATTCCGGCGATAAATTTTTCTACTATTCTGTCTGAACTCTTTCTGGTAACCGCTATGATCGCAAGATTTCTTCTGCACTACGGAATGCTCTCCTGCCTTTTGCCAGGCTCTTATCTTCTCGCACAGGAGATAGAACCCAAAGTTGTCATTGGCCCGGAAACGACCTATATCGATGGTCCACTGACCACAGATGGTTATATAGACTACTTAGCTCATTTAAATGCGATCCTTTCGAAGGGTGTGACACCTGAAAATAATGCGGCAGTACTCCTTTTAAAGGCTTCGCGAGGTGAAATCTCTGATGAAAAATACATGAAAAAATATTGCAAGGCATTGGGTATCAAACCGCAACCCTTGCAAGGCGATTATTTCATGACCTATCACCAATTTGCTTGTCAGGAAGAAAAAAAAATCAAGAAACGAAATTTGACGTTTCAGGAAATAAACGCCGCGACCGACAAAATCGATGAACAGTTCGACAACGCGGGAAAAGGCGCCTGGACAAGGGAAAAATTTCCGGCCATCGCCCAATGGATTGAAGCAAGTAATAAACCACTTGAGCTTGTTCGTAAAGCGACTTTGAGGCCCCGTTACTATCACCCCTTGGTGAATAGCAGCGACAATGCCGAACACGCCGGCCCATTGGTCGCTGTCCTATTGCCTCAGGTACAGTCGGCTCGTAGTTTTGCCAGAGTCCTAATGGTTCGTTCATTGCTGGGACTTGGCGAAGGCAATATTGAACAATGCACAGAAGACATTCTGACCATACGGCGACTGGGAAACCATATTGCCCAAGGCGCGACGTTGGTTGAACAATTGGTGGGTATTGCCATCGTGGGAATCGCCCAAAATCTCGAGCAAAAAGTCGCCTTGTCTGGAAAGCTCTCGACAAAGCAGTTGTTGAACTATCGAACAAAGATGAGAAAAACCGCCATCAAGTCCAATATGTTACGAAGTTTTTCGCAATGCGAGCGATTCATGTACCTCGATAGCGTGCAGCAAGTCATGAAAGGCGGGATGGAATCGATGAACCTGCTGTCGGGAATTGCCGGGGCTAGTAAAAAGAAAACCAGAATGCAGGACATGCTCGACAACGTGATCAGCAGTTCGACCGATTGGTCCGTTACCATGAAAGAAGGCAATCAACTTTACGACAAATACGAGAAACAATTGTCGAACGATGAAGACTGGATCGCCCAAGACAATGTATTGGTCAAGATGGAAAAAGAAATCAAGGAACTGGCTGTGGAAACCAGTGATTTTTCAGCGGGCCTGAAAGCCTTGCTCGGAGGGCCTGAGTATCGAGGAAAAATGATGGGAAAAGTCTTCGTTGGATTACTCCTGCCAGCATTGCGATCGGCAAGCATGGCGGAAAAACGAGCAATCGTAATGGATGACCTCTCCTTTATGGTGATTACCGCCGCCGCGCATAAATCCGAAACAGGTGAGTTCCCACGCTCCATTGCAGACTTTTCAAGAAATGCTACCGATGAATTACCGGTAGACCGGTACGCCAACGATGACTACCGGTATCGCGTTGAGGGAAATGGGTTTGTGGTTTACAGCGTCGGTCCCAACCGAAAAGATGAGGACGGTAACGGGGTCTTCAATCAACGACGTGATAAAGGTGACGACTATGGAGCTGGTTATGAATCGCAAGCTATCAACGTCAAGCCTTCCAACATCTTCAAATAATGCTTTGTTCAAACCACATATTCGTTGAATGAAGTGTCAACACTTGGGCTCTTTCGATTCCAACGAAAAGCGTTAAACGGCCGCCACCGTATCGAGCGATCGCTAATGCCGCCCACCGGCACCTGTACCAAAACATCGGTTCGTGGCTTCGTGCTGCAGCAAACCAACCGTTGGGGAATCGTTGTTAACCGACGAAAAGACCATTTCCTTCGCTGATGGTCAAACTGTATTCAAGAGAAAGACGTACCCATCATTGAAGCGGAACAGGTCACAGAGAATTTCAGCCAAACCCATTGGATATCCTTCACTTCGGAAACTCCAAATCGTTCGGCCAATCCAATGATTTAACTAGTGGTTTCTCGTGTTTTCAATCGTGTATTGAAATCGATCAACTTTTTTTCATCTGTATTCTATCGGGCCTTTTGCATTCTCGGATCTGGCAAGAGTGTTGAAATATCCCAACAACCGGTTCAACAACACTTTTACTACTGCGGTTCAGTTGGACTATCCTTGGACGCCACATCCAAGGCTTCCAAAGTTTCTTCAAATTCAGAATTGGCTTTTTTGCTTAACTCTTCTTCAATCGCATCCAGCGTTTGTCTCCATCCAGCGGCCAACTCTTTCAGCTCTTGGACGGTCTTCTCTTTTAGTTCGCCTGGATCGGGAACGGTATTGTCAGACATCGTTTTCTTCTCCGGATTTATTGTTAGAACGACTAAAACCGATGGTCTAAAATAGTCCGCAAAGCCAATACAAATGCCAGAAGCTGGTGACCTTGACTACGGATTCAATTCGTCGTTGGTAAATTCCTGAAATAATTCTGGTAGCTTTCCTACCAACATTATTAATGCCGGAGAACTACACACGCAAGTATTCAAAAGCGATTTTGCGAATTGCAAGCTACTGATGAAGATCTTTTGAGATAAACAAAACAAACTCAGGGGCTAAACCACCTCATCAACCTGCATGTGCTTTCGCAACGAAATTCCGTGCTTTTATTCTGCGTACTTTTTTCGGACTTCGCAGCTCAGACTGCCAGATTAACAACCCGGATGGGCACCCGGTCACTTCTTCTTGAGAAGATCATTGATTTTTTAAGTCAGCAAGTCGACTTTTTGAGTCAATTGAACAATCGGATCGACCGAATCTGGATCTGAGAACGAAGCGGTATCCTCCATCACCTGATCGTAATTACTGACAACGGCGCCGACAACAATGTTGACCAGCAGGTACGCTGAGATCACAAAGAACGAAACAAAGAAAAAGGAAACAAAGAAAAAGGAAACAACGACATCATGAAATCCGTCAAGTTGTCTAACAAGTCGTAACGCAAATCCGTCAAGTCCTCACCGGTGATAACACGAAACATGCTGAACATGGATTCTGGAACAGAAACAAAAGGATCCTTGACTGCACCAATTCCGGTGATGACCTCACTTTGACCTCTAAACATGATGAAGCCAATAATACTGTACAAATACAGCACGATTAACATGAATAAGCATACGAAAAAACAACGATTTCATCGATCTGAGAAGCACTCTAGTAATCACCTGCAGTTCCGGGAATGCCTTCTGCAAACGAAACAACCGAAAAACTCGCAGAATGCGAAACGCGGTCAACATCTCCGAATTTGCGATCCAATTCTCCGGAATGGAGGCCAATAGAACGAATGGCAATCTCAACTGCAAATGCAATTAATATCACGTTTTGGGAAAATACAATCCAGCGATTTTGAATATCCAACTCCACACCTATCAAGATTGAATTCAAAATAATGAGAAGGATGACGATACGATTAAACAGGTTTGAATTAACCCCTTTTCGGAAGAGGCTTCGCATTGTGTTGATCACTCCAGTATAAAGGCGAGGCGACCAATTTTAAAAAGAGCCATTCGAAGAACGTAGAAAAATCCAGGTCATTGTTTTCACGAAGTGCGTGAATGCTTTTTTTGAATTGGACTACTGATTTCACTGACTTCGAAATATAACGGATTAAAAAAAGTACTCATCACAGGTGCCGTTTTTTATCGCGAGTAGGGATGACCATGTTGTTAACAGGAAATTGCTCGGATTCCTTACGGATCTATCCTCTCCAGCCAAGCAGATCAAGTCTCAAGGACCGTACCAGTTCAACGGGAAGCCGCTGCATCGTAACATCCGCACAAAGACTATCGATGACCAACAAGGCAAATCCCTAGTTTGGTTTAGCATACATCGCCTGGAAACCTATCGGTGCTGACGACTACTTGAATTCCAACGGACGGAAGTTAATGGCCTTCTCGAAGAAACTGCGATTCATCGGGAGCTGACCGGAATGACTGCTGAGTAAAACGCAATTTTCTTTACTCTTTCCACGAAACAGTTCTTTGTGTCCGGTCACCATACTGGTTTGGGCCATTAAATAACACGTTTCATGTCGTTGCTCAAACACGATCTTGGCGTACTCGGTATAGAGCCCCATCACATCGTTAGAAATTCCTTTGCTGACATCATCATAGCGATTTTTCGGCAGGTCGAATTCGTAACCCACATCCACCATTTCCAACACCTGCCCATGGAAAATATTACCGGTCCCTTGACACCGTACAGCGACCTGAAGACTGTTGACATGGCCGCCAAATACCTGATTTGCGTTGGGGGCCTGAATACCATCATCATAGGCTGCCCAGTCAAACGCGATACATCCGTTGGCTTCGCCTCCGGGACCAGAAGCGTGGCAGTTGGTAAAAACGTTGTAATAGGGTGATTCGCCGTTGCCAGGTCCGTAGTAGGCTGAAGTGTTAGCACAGCGTAGGTGCACAAACAAATTGTCAAAACGACTAAAGCTCATACCGGTTAAGTGGTAGGCCCACGAGTTTTGTGTATGCACAAATGTATTTAAGCCTGCGAATGCCATGGCCGTCGCCGGTGTCCGTTGGGCAGCATTCCAACACCCGGTCTTCGCAGGACCATAGTAGTGTATTTCGCTCAGTAACCCATCTCCGTGAACGGTCGTCCCCTGATGAACCATTAGAGGCTGACGAATTGTATAGTGTCCCGACGGAACATAGAGCGAACCGCCTTTTCGACACGCATCCAGGGCTTTTTGGAATTGCTGCGTCACGTCTCCATTGGCCGGCAACGCGCCAAATTGCCGGATGTCCAACTGGCCAGTCGAGATGCGACGCCAACGCCCTTTAGGAGTTTGTTCACTCTTCAATACCAAACCACCATCATCAGCTTGGTTATCTTCTCCAGCCCAATAAAAATCACCTCCACCACCATCTCCCGGCCTCAGGTATCCAGACGTTCGTAATTGCTCGGAACACAACGGGTCGAATTGACGAAGATCCGCGATTGTTTCAACTGCGTATAGGTGTTGCATTGTGACGATCTTCTAAAGCGTTCGTTAGCCAGATAAAAAAACTATTTACCAAACTTATTCTACTTGAATGTTATCCAGTTGTTCTTCTAGTGCGGGTAGACAGACTTGAACGCATACCGTTTAAATCCCATTTAATGATGGATCTGGTCGATCAGGTTCCTTCGTTTTAGATAAGCACCAAACGTATACTTCGCTGGAAACCCGGTTACTGACAAGTGGAGCCCCCTGCAAATGGTCCGACCCCTGACTGGCACCACAAAAAAGATGTGGTCTTCGGTGCAGCGATCAAACAACTGCGATGATCGGATTGAACAGCAGATACCGGTTCACGAACACAGCAAAACCGGCCCGGTTTCTACGCTTCACGTCGTCCAAAAAACAACCAGTCAGTTTGTTCCACATCGATCAGGTCATTCCATACCGTAACCTGCTGCACGTCAACATCCACCAATTCCTGTTTCAGATTTGCCAGCAACGGTGTGTCTTCGGCATACGACCAAACCCCCAAAACGCCACCAACGGTTAACTGCTCGCGAGTCCGCCGCAATCCTTCTCTGGTATAAAAACCGTGGCTCTGATCCCCAAGCACATCCTGCGGGGAATGGTCGACATCGATCACGATCAGGTCAAAGCGTTCCGCTGTACCCTGATCGATAGGATTTTGCCCGGGCTTGGAGGAATCAACACCCTCTTCGGCTACTCTTGCATAAACATCTCCGTGGGTGACATTCAGACGCCCGTCTCCGGCTAACTGCCCGGCAAGCGGTATCAGGCCCCGATCGAGCCAACCGATGACCTGGGGCAGAAACTCAACGACTTCAACGGATGCCACTCTAGCGGATTTCAGACATTCATTCGCCGTGTATCCCAACCCAAGCCCGCCGACCAGCACGTTCAGCTTTCCCTCGATGTGGTCAGACACCTTTTCCAAACCGATGCGAGCGAGCGCCCGTTCGGATTCAGTCAGATAACTGCTCATCAGGAATTCGTGATCGAGGGTAACTTCGGTGACAATGGTACCTGGTCGGGAGACTAACTCCCTTCGCCGCAGGCATAGCGTCCCGAGCGGAGTCGATTCATAGTCGAGAATTTCCAGCGGCATGTATTATCTTTTGTGGTGAGTTTGACATTCGAAAATGCTTGAATCGCCAGAAGGCTTAACCAAATATCCCTGGCCGTATGGTTATCTTTTCATCTTATTCCGTTGCCATTTTGGTGTTTTTTATCGGCGTAAATTCTCAAAACGTAGATTTCTTCCAAAACCCTTAGCTTCCAACAAACGTCGGACCATCGATTACATCAAAACATCTCGATGTCACTTCGCAAAAAACAGGATTTTCCTTAATGCCCTGAAAAATTTCGCCCGCCAGGTAATCGAGCATCGCTTGCTGATTTTCCCACACATAAACTCCGCCATAAGTATTACCCTGGTCATCTGCGAGATAATACTTGGACTGAAGCCCCGGAATTCCGGTAAACACCGACGAGACCTCTGCAAGAACAGCATCATATTCTTCGCGGGAAATGCCAGTCAGCTTGAAATTAACAATTTGGATATGCATCTTGGTTCTCGAATTAAAAAAGTTTGCCGGCCGTGTGATTAATCAAACGAAATCGGTCGGCTGTTGCAACAGCTTGCGTTATCGTAGCAAAAAATCCTCTACCATATAGATCGATCTTACAGATCAATATTAACCGCGGCCTCGATTCGAACGAGACACGCACGACGAAGGCGAATTCGCTTGTCAAACCAACGGACCGCATGAGCGGAAAAAAAAGTTATTTAAACAGCCGACCAAGTTTTTGAAACAATCGCTGAACTACCGATTCTGATTGTTGAAGTTGTTTACGATCCTCAATCAAACTGTTCAACTCACCGTCATCGAGCCAGATCCCCAAACAGGATTGACAACGGTCAACTCGTACCGGGGTGCTGTACGAAAAATAATGTTGTATCAACCTCCCTTGATGACTTTCGCATCGGGGACATTGCATATACCCATCCGTTTGCCCTGAGTGAACTGAAGGTGAACCGTATTCCATCTCAAGAATTTCTTCCGGATCCTGCAAAGGCTTTTTTCGAATCGTCTCAACTTCACCGGCGTCAAACCAGATCCCGTCACATTGATGGCACTTGTCCAATTGAATATTTTCGAGTCTGACGGTCGCTAAAGCAGAACCACATTTTGGGCATTTCATATTTTTACTCCAAGGTAATCAGAATCCAAGGTAATCAGCATCCAAGGTAATCAGCATCTAATCTAATCTTCACTACATTGAAGTTAATACTCAATCTTGTCGCCGCCGAATCCACAAAAATATGTTTACAATGAAGATAATTACAATCTGGATCAGTCACTAATCGGGTCCTGTCAGAAAAAGGGATTTTATTCTCACCATGGACAAGTTTTTTAAAACACTGCGATTCCCAGAGTGTGGACTGTGGTTTGTCTTTCTGTCGATTTCTTTTCTGTGGTCGGTCACCATCGGCACGACGATGACGGCGCAGGACAATCAACCAACAGTCGACTTTCAATTGCGAATCCTGCCCCTATTTAAACAACACTGTTATCCATGCCACAGCGGCGACAAGGTCGAATCCGGATTCCGCCTGGATGTCAAAAAGCGGGCCCTCGAAGGCGGGGATCAGGGAATCGCAATCAAACCCAAAGACCCCGCCAACAGTCCACTCATCCAACGCATCAGATCCAACGGGGATGACCGAATGCCTCCGGAAGGAGCCCCCCTCTCGGAACTCCAGATCAAAGAGATCGAAAAGTGGATTTCCCAGGGAAACCATTGGCCAAATGGCCTCGATCGCCAGTCCAATGAACATGCCAACCATTGGGGCTGGCGTCCGCTATTGAGTCCTTCTCGGCCTTCTATTGAGAATAATTCCTGGCCCAACAATGCCATCGATTACTTCATTGCCGCAAAGTTGGAAAAGAAAAACATCCAGCCATCACCCCCAGCAACCAAACAGATTTTAATCCGGAGAGTGTTCCTTGACCTGATTGGCTTGCCTCCGACACCAACACAATTTGACCATTGGAAAAACAACCCGTCGCCCCACTGGTACTCGCAAATGATCGAGAATTTACTGGCTTCACCCCACTATGGGGAACGCTGGGGCCGAATCTGGCTTGACCAAGCCCGTTACGCCGACAGTGATGGATATGAAAAGGATCGACCACGTCCCAACGCCTATCTTTATCGCGACTGGGTCATTAACGCCCTGAATTTAAACCAGCCCTTTGACCAGTTTTCAATTCAACAACTTGCTGGCGATCTGGTTCCCAACGCAACGACCAATACAAAATTGGCAACGGGATTCCATCGAAATACATTGACCAACAACGAAGGCGGCATCGACCGTGAAGAAGATCGTGTCAAGCAAACCATTGATCGGACCAATACCACCATGACGGTCTGGATGGGGTTAACGGTTAGCTGCGCACAATGTCACTCCCACAAGTACGATCCTATTTCACAACGTGAATATTTTGAGCTGTACTCTTTTTTCAATGATTCGGATGAATCACCCACTGCGCTGGACCCAACGCGAATTCAAAAACTGGAATTTATAAAAGCCACCACGGAGCACCAGCTGAAGCAAGATCAGACACAAAAAAAATTCGCCGCTCAAAAACAGATTTTGCTTAAACAAATGCCGAGGCTGATCGCCGAGCTGGCAAAAAAATTCCCCTCAGGCAGCCCTGAACCCACCCCGGTCGGACTGATCGCGTATTACCCTCTCGATGGAAGCCCGGAAGAAATCATCCGGGATTTTCAATCCAAACGGGATGCGAAATTCGTCGGTCCTGGTGCTCTGACCACGATGCCGGGCAAAGTATCACTGCAGATCCAATCGAAAGACAACAAAAGTCTAACTGGTTCCCTTTTCCTCGACGGCTCTGGACAACACCTGGAACTGGGCCAAACCCCTGAATTCAAAAGCGATCAACCGTTTACATGTTCCGCATGGATCAAACCAGTCGGTCCATCAGGCGGAATCATTACCAAGATCAATGAACCGAATGATTTCCGCGGCATTGACTTCACAAATCACCAGGGACTTTTGGAGGTTCACCTTGTTGACAAATGGCCCGTCAATGCCATTAAGGTGACACCAAAAAACACGAGGCTTAAAACAGATCAATGGCAACACGTCCTGTTTACCTATGACGGCTCCAAAAAAGCGGTAGGAGTCAACATTTACATCGACGGAATGAAAACTGAAACCAAGGTTTTTTTCGACACCTTAACAGGGGACTTCAGCACTACCGATCCTTGGAGAATTGGTCGCCGAAAGGTGAGCAGCTTTTACAAGGGATCGATTGATGATGTACGCATTTATAATCGTGTCCTCACCGCTTCAGAGATTCAGGTACTGGCCGGCGACAACAAGGAGCTCAACCGAATCCTCGAAATATCAGGAATGAACAAGGCAAATTGGACCGAGCAGCAGCGAAACGAATTGTTGCAGTTTTTTATCAACTCAAACCCGGTTGCCTCTGCCTTAGATAAAAAACTACTAAACTTGAAAGCAAACCCGCCTAAAATCGAAAACCATACCGCGATGGCGATTGTCAAGAGATCAACTCCCCGCCAAACCCAAGTTCATATCCGTGGTGAATTCCTGAACAAGGGACCCAAAGTCACGATCGGCACACCCAGTTTTCTGCCCCCGCTGAAAACATTGGAATCCAAAAGACCTGACCGGCTCGATTTGGCCAATTGGATGTTTGATCGGCGCAATAGTCTGACACCGAGGGTTTTCGTCAACCGAGTTTGGCAACATTATTTCGGGCGGCCAATTGTTGAATCGGAAAACGACTTTGGGACCCAGGGGACACCACCGAGTCATCCTGGTTTATTAGATTATCTGGCCTATGAATTCGCCACAAACGGGTGGGACATCAAACAGCTTCATCGAATGATCGTCAACTCCTCTACCTATCAACAGTCATCTCGAAAACGAAATGAATT
>Ga0214480_101152_pt1 | contig 12000 bp, 11 predicted proteins | sample M1_20Mar14CPVII9_3_FD_165042 | JGI IMG/M metagenome (GOLD analysis project Ga0214480, IMG submission 165042) | Marine eukaryotic communities from Monterey Bay, California, United States - M1_20Mar14CPVII9sort6BwellE17 | ecosystem: Environmental > Aquatic > Marine > Unclassified | place: USA...
GTTATATTGTTGCTGCTGCATATTAAGAAACGAATCAATAGACTGCTGTTGCTGCTGCTGGGTACCCACGGTAGTGACTTGTTGTTGATATGGACACGGTGGGATATCAAGGTGTGGTATTGTTTCACCACGCTGCTGACGAACTGCCAACTCGGGAGGGAGCCAGTTGGGGTCTTGCCACAATATATCAAGCAATCGACGAGGAATACATGTCTTCATCTGCGTAGTTAGGCAGTTGTTTAATGCAGATTTACTGATCGTTAGTAGCTGTGGGAACTTACTACTTGCTTCAGGCCACGTGTTAATAATATAGGCTGAAATACAAACATTACTTGGTTTGATTGCAATCAACCATTTGTAGGATAAATTCGTTTCGATGAAATATGCGATCACACCCTGTTGAGACTGCGTATACATGCCACTGTATGTGATGCATTCAGCCGGAATGACTGCATCGAGCGGAATGGTGATATTATTGTTGTTATTAAACATGATGATATGATTGACGTGAAGTTGTTATGATAGGTGCACCGACTAACAAAAGCTACCGTGGGTACCCAGCAGCAGCAACAGCAGTCTATTGATTCGTTTCTTAATATGCAGCAGCAACAATATAACCAGCAACAGAACGGTATCTTAGATGATACGTCAATGGCTCCGAGTACAGCCGCATCAATGGCGATGAGCACCGGCAACATGTCTAGTTATACTACTCCCCAAAGTGTGGCCGCCATGTCTAGTGCTCACTCTCGGCCAACTGGCGTTATGAGTACTAGTCCAGGTGTGTCCGCTCAACAGATTCAGAGTCGTCGTCAACAGTGCAGTGGTGGGCAGCAACATAATTTCGCTATGCCTAGTTATACTAATCAACAAACGCATGTTGGTTCGTATGGTGTTCAGCAGCAGCCTGATGAAATGTCAGTGGCTATGAGTACAAGCGACATGTCCATGCCTAATGCTTATACTACTCAGCAACCTAGCATGACTGGTCCAAGGTTTGCTAATCAGGGTCGTTGTCAACAACAACGTTTCGCCGATGATGCGTCAGTGGGTGCAAACTCTCACATGAGCATCGACCAAAGTGTGAGCGGTAAAAGTCAGCAGGTATATCATCATTCTGGTAATAACATGCGCCCGTTTAGTAATGATCAGGCTGGTATTAGTGGGTACAATCATCAGCAACAACTTCCTACAATTAATGATTCAATTCAACAATCCAACCATGTCCCTACTGGATTCCATTCGTCTACTCCTGATAATGGCAGTGATTGTTTCCAAAGACAAGAGCAAGTCGTCCATCAGACACCGTCTGTATGGAATCAGTACAGAGATGGCTCCGCTTCGTCCCGGAAAGCCAAGCGGAGACGTGGTGAAGAGACGCCTGATGATGCCCTTCCCGTTGCGAGTCTTCCCCATCTACGGCACAATGCACGAGTTAATCCAGACTTGGTAAAGAAGTATTTATCCCTGCCACTTGAAGAGTTGATGAAGTTGGAAGTCATGCAGGTCGAATCCGAAGATGATATGATGGATCTTACTCTAGATGGATATAGTGGGTCGGTCGAGAGTTTGTTGGGCGGTGACTTAGATGAAGTGAAGTTCAGACGGGTACTGACACCAATGCTAGCAAGTCCTGGTTGTAAGGATGCCGGTTCTTTTGCTCTAGACTTGCTGGCCAAATCCAAAGAACCAGTCGCTTCGGCGGGAAAGATTGCCAAAACCCTTAATAATCAGATAGCTTTCCCAGAGCTTTTATTGAAGACTTGGGCAGACGATATTGATAAAGAGAAGGCAGAAAAGAAGCGTCAAATGGAGGAAGAGATTGCCAAGATTCGGAGGGATTTCGAGGTTGGAGAGCATGAACGGAATGCTAGGAAGTCTGAACTGACTCATAAACTTGGGCTTGTATTGAAGAAAAAGTCATATGTTGAAAAAGTTACCACTCGTGTGATGAAGACGAGCCAACGTGCAAATCTGATAAGCAAGATTTACAATTGCCATGCCTCAAATCAAAACCACAATAACGAGGAATGGTTGGGTATTGGTGAAGAACTCCTCCCTTTGGTTCGTGGCTTCGAAGATTCTCTTCTTCGTAAATGTTTTCCCCAAGCATTACTCGATCAGTCTGCATGGGAGCGTTCCCGAGTTAAAGAGGTCGAGGATAGCCTCGCTGGTCTAATGAGTTACGCTAGAACTCAGCTGGATATCAGCACTGGTCCAAATGATGACGACCAATCTGCTGTTACGTTGCCAACGTTTTTTGCCAATGGTGTGACAGCGTCAAACGATGATGAGGATGAGGTGGAAGAGACACGTCAAACTGAATCCACTACTGTTCAGACAACAATGGAGCAACAGACAGCCGCTGTTGGTGGCAGTGCATCACAAGCTCATGGCCACGTACTCCCCACGACAACGTCTGTCGAGGAGACTCCCTTTCAGTCTGCAAGTACTAGCAACGGCCCAAAGGCTGATGATGATTCATTGTTGAGTTTTAATATGAACATGAGTGTGAACTCCTCTGTTGCCCCTCCATTAGCCACTGGTATTCACACAGCTGTGCAAAAAACACCCGTTTTCAAGTCTGCTGATGTTAGTGACAATGTATCTACTACTGATACGGAAGCCACCGAAATGTCGATGGGTCTTAAGTCAATTCCAAGCATCACTGGCTCTTCTGTGAAGGCCTCGGCTACCTCTGGTGTCCCCGGTCGTCAGCAAGGAGGGCCTACCTTGCCTACAGTTGAAGATGGTAAGTTGATTTGGTTCATATTCCTTCTTTCCTCCACTATGTGTAGGGCACTTCTCACTGTTCTTCTTTTCAGTTTCCGTTGCCAGTTCGTTAGGATTAAGGAATATAAACCTCCATCCGAATACGAAGGCCGGCGACAATCCTTTAATGACCCCAGTCAAAGGACGCGATTAATGCTGATATTAAGTGCAGTTTCTTGGTGGCAGTTTCTTGGTTGGTGGTATTGTTGTGTTGTATTGTGTGGAGTCTCTATTGTTCAGTAAGGGGGTTATATGGGTAAGTGTAAAATGGTTAATGTTGCGTTGATCTTGTTCATCTTCTGCCTTGACATTTCTTTTGTGCTTGGTCAAGTTTATATATTCAAACAGGGTGGAAAACTCAACACCTCGAATTATTGTAGATCAGTACATATAAGATGACCATGAAGCCCGCCTCTTCAAATGTTCAGTTGTATGAGATTGTTTGTGAAGAAAGATTAGTTAGCAGCTATATGCTAGCTACGTTTGTGTGTAATGAGAGAGAAGGAATCAAATTCGGATAATAAGAGTTAAGGTAGATAAAGCTAGTGATGAAAGTGATTGAGAAGAACTTGTACCTATTATTGCTCATCGTTATTGTAAGGCTACGATCTACATTATAAATCAATCAATTCTATGCTGCTCAAAAAGTCAAAGAGCAACATTCTGTCATCTCCTTCCACCACCCTGTCTACTTCTTTGATTAGTTCTTCTGCTGTTACTTCCAGCACGATTCTCATCATCTTCATTGTTATTCCTAAAGTACAAACTTGATTGATTGATCTTAAACCCATATACACGGGGTACATATTGTTGAGAAGGTCGTACGGGTATCATTTCCTGAGTATTAATGAGACATATGACATGAGCGAGTTGTGCCAATCCAAACAATCAACAAACCTCAAAGCAATCATACATGTCAAAAAAAGACACTTACCGGATGTGTCATTAAATATAAATGAGGAAATGTAGTACCAAAGTATGCCCCGTCAATATTCGCCTGCCTAGTACTCTTCGGAAAAAATAATCCATGACATCGTGGACAAAATACATTCACGGTATAATTCCTAGGTAAATCACTCAACCCCACCGGCAATACCGGCTGTCCCTGACAAAACACATGTGGACACCGTCCAAAGCTTGCCGAGCGGTACTTTTCATACATGGCATGCATACCACGATTTGTAACAATATACCGTGCATGTATCAACCCATATAACATTTCGGCTGCACTTTCAACAATCTCCTGTTGTTCCTCCGTTAATGAATCTTCCATTGGCATCTCGACATCTAATACCATATCCAATGCGTAGTCGTAATATGGTACTAATCCATTCAACCCTGTTAAGTTGAAATCATCCTGGATGTAATCCTCGTCAACCTCACAGAAGAATTCATTACCACGTAATCCGCAGAACCAGGCAATCCATGAACCATCCTCGTCGGATGCTGACATTTCAGATGAATCTTCCTCTTCCTCTTCTTCTTCGTCGTCGTCCTCATCTTCTTCGTCTTCATCTTCTTCGTCTTCTTCATCCTCATCTTCTTCTGATTCATCTTCTTCATTATTGATATTGTTGGCGGTCATATTCACTGATTGAGATGCTCCACCATCCTTCTTCTTCTTTGCAATTCCACTTCCACCGCCACCTCCCAATCCACTACCGACAACATTGTGTGGTGGTAATCCAACACCACCTCCACTACCCAATCCACCGCCACTCACTCCTAAAGGCGTATTACGTCTCACGACACCACTACCATCCACAACTAACTCAGGTGTATCACTATTACCATTACCATCATTACCAACAATAAATGGCATATCCTTAAATGTACTAGCTGCATCCACAGCCTGGGATGTTGTCGTTGATAATTCATTTGATGGTAATGTTGATAATTCATTTGATGGTAATGTTGATAATTCATTTGGTGGTAGGAGTGTTAATGCCCTTTCCAATGAACTTGTTGATTCTTGAAGGATTGATGTTGTTGTTGATTGATTCAAGGGATTATGTGGTACTATTGCATCTTGAAAATGCTGTGGTAGTTGAGATTGTGGTATAGATTGAGAATGTTGAGAATGAGATTGCGTACCCTGTAATTGTAATTTGGATAAGGCAAGTGATGCCTCATTGGCTGCTTTTAATAATTCACTTCTATCATTGATGGTATCTTCTTCTGATTGTTTTAGTTTGCCATTTGTTGTTGGGGCTCCGGTACTATTCTCATTATTGACTATATCTTGTGGTATCGTACCCTCTGTGCTTTTCAACATATCAACCTCGTCTAAATCCTTAGAGACAGTACCATTTTGCAATTCTTCCCCAATAGAATGACTTTTTTTAGAATTCATATTATTTTTGGTTGGGGAAGTAGAATTGCAATTTTCGGCATTATCAATTCCACCGACACCACCACTATTAGTACTACTATTTAACATGTCCTCGCTGCCATTAATACCTTGATTACTCCCTTCGTCTTGGGGCTGATTCTGATTTTGGGCTGTTATTTGTGCCGCTTGAGAATTGGTATCCTCTACACTATTATTATTATCAACCATATCCTCCACTCTATCTCCATCGGTCGCGTTCGTATCGGGCTGTTGATCACTCTGTTCATTAGGCGGTATACCGGCTGGTTCTAATCCTCTTTTAGACGCCATTATAGGTGGTAATGTTTGACCAGTTATCAAAAAAGGTGAATTTTTGAGTTGTAATTTTATATCGCCACAATTATGATGGTATTGCAACAATAACACTACGAAATATGAAAGATATTCTTGATTGACTTTAGTGGGGTTGTGCCTTTGTATATACTACCAATAATTGTCAGACTTCCCGACCTATCGTACTTCACAGCTTTTGTGAAATTGAAAATTGAATTCAGAGGGGTAAAGTTCTGGGTAAACGGAGACCCCTATTATGCATAGGATACCTATATTAGTTTATACCCTGAACCGAAACTCCCTAAAGAAGTCTAAGTATTATGGAGGGGGTGATAGATAATAGAGAGTTATTATGGGGATATAAATTTTCGTGGGAATAGGTCTAATTCGTAGCTCTCTGTTTAGATGTAGAGTTTTACTATATAATCTTATTTACCTATTTGACGGATCGGTCGAGAGGCGAGAATGAGCGCAGTATCATCTAGTAGTGATATACCAGTATGTGTCGAATGCGGCACAGAAGAGGATAAGATATCAGCAAGCAAAAAAGAGTGCACATCTTGTGAGCAAAAACTTGATGATGCACCTTGTGAGCTACTCAATGATATGAGTATTAGATATCATGCTGATAGTATATCGACGTGTGCTAATTGTGGTAAAGAAGGTAGTGATGTTAAAAATACATGCAACAAATGTAAATTGGTTAAGTATTGCAACGCCGCATGTAAAAAGAAACATCGACACAAACATAAAAAAGAATGTGAGAGGTATGTTGCAGAGTTGCATGAACCTCTAGAAGCTTCGATTAGTAATACTGATGATGATGTCAATGGTATTGTTGAGGGATTTGACATGGTATGCATATCTGATGATATACTGTTTCAAGACCCTCCGCCTAAAGAGGATTGCCCGATTTGTATGATTCCAATCCCTCATGATCCTTCGGCATTTCAAATAGATACAACATACCAGCCATGTTGTGGGAAGATTTTATGTCATGGATGCGCTTTTGCGGCGGCCAAAGAAATGGATAAGGGAACTATGAAACGATTATGTCCTTATTGTAGGGTGCCAACTAAGGATTATATCAAGAGATGTAAGGATAGAACGGAGATGAATGATTTCCAGGCATGCTATCAATTAGGAGTTTATTTTTACGCAGGACTCTGGGGTTTAAACCGAGATATCAACAAAGCATAGATGATGTGGAACAAGGCAGCGGAACTGGGTTCAATCCGAGCACATGCTTTAATTGCTGACAGATATTACAATGGTGACGGAGTTGATAAAGATGAGAATAAGGCATTATACCACTGGAAGGTTGCTGCTATTAAAGGTCACGAAGCGGCAAGGAATAAGCTTGGCCATATAGAAATGAAGAATAAGAATCCCTCTGTTGCAATGGAGCACTTTAAGATTGCAGCACGGGCTGGACACGACGACTCTTTGAGGGTGGTAGGGATGGCATATAAAGCTGGGATGGTGACTAAGGATGATTATGCAAGTATATTACGTGCACACAAAGATTGTAGAGATGAGCTGAAGAGTACACAGAGGGAGGAATTTTCTCATGCTATAGAGTACAGGTAGAGATAGTTTGCTTTTCACATCATTCTACTTACTCACATCTATCTTTATAAATATCTGTAACAAACAAACTATTTTTGCTGGTGCATTTTCCTCTCTATTCTTGACGTCATAACATCCAACAATAGCTAATCTTCTTCTTCTCCCCTAAACCTATCATATCAATGCACAAATACTTCAAGCTCTTAGCCTTGTTGTTCGCCTGTAATATCAGTTAGCTGTTTCTTCAAGTCTGCAATCTCCTTACGAGCTAATTCTAATTCACCCTGGATGTCTAATGAGCTCCTCTTTGATGGGTCAAACTCAACCGAGCTCGGGATGGTACTGAGGACATTCTCCTTCACAAGATACCCAAGCTTTTCATTTGCTTGCTCATTATTATCGTCATCATCAGAGTATCTATCCACCATTGGGCAGCAAAGGACAAAATTGGGGCTAGGCACGCGATACTGTTAAAGAGGTTTAGGATGAAAAAGTATAAGATCCATGACATATGCAAGGGTACTCAACTTGCCACAGTATAAGATACTTACTTCATTGCCAGTGTACTTAATCTCTCCAGAGGTAAGGTTGAAAGTGAACATGGCAATGGTATCACTGTCTTGGTTGGCAACTATTAAGAACTGACCACTGTGATCAAATTGGAAGTGACGAGGTGTTTCTCCTCTGGTGTGAAAAAATCCAACTTGAGCAAGAGTACCACGCTTTGATTTACTCTTGCTTCCACATCCTTGCTTGACACGAAATATGGCAAGTGATTCATGTCCTCTGTTCGAGACGATGACGAATCGACCTGACTGATGTACACCTGTTGTTAGATTGGAAGAAGCAAAGGTGCATATGAATGAATGAGTGGCTTGCTACATGAGAAGAGAGTGGTCTATCATGTCAGTACTTACAGATACGTCCACAAGTATTCATGGTGGTTGGGAAGGCCGAGGGGACTGTCTTGATGCTCTGAATAAGCTTAAGTGTAGATCGGCCTTTAAATCTGTCCATAGACTCTCCGTGCTTTGATGCCTTTGCAATCTCTAAGAGTAGCTCTCTATCAATGGAGAAGACTGCTACCTGTGTAATGTTTTTTGGCATGAGGTTTCAATAGTAGTAAGTTAGCAAGCAAACACATGATAAAAACATATTCACAGATGAATCACACAGAAACAACTTACAGTTGAGGACAACTCATTCACAACATAAGCGATATTGAACTTTGGATGGAACTCAAAGTAGCGCGGACCATCCGGCTTGCCAGTGCTTAGTCCACTAGGAAGAACATTCAACTCTCCTCCGATCTTACCATCATGTTTGTTATACCAAAACTCTCGAATCAAATCTTTCCCGAGGTCTGGCACATATGCTACACAACCTTCAATAGGATCAAGCACTAATGCATGAGAATGTGGATCTACTTGTCGTTGAGCAATCGTCGACTCGTCATTATTCGAATGATTGACACCACCATCCTTCTTGGCCGCTGCAATCATCGCTTTTCCATCTCGAGGATCGTATGTGCTTTGAATCTCTCCCGTAAACTCTCCAGTTTCCTTGGATAAAGGGATAACAACTAGTGAACTATCCCAATAGTTGACAGCTATGAGATGACGCTGATCAGAAGAGATGGTTAGATAGCATGTGCTTGTTCCTCCGGCGTCGACTGCTCCAATCTCAGTTAAACTACCATCACTATGAATCTCATAGGCATATATCATACCATTTGCTTCAATGTCTTCAGTACATGTGTAGACAACGTTGAGTCTGATCAGAAGAGTAGTAGTGTTAGACATGCATAAGATGTGCACACATCATATGCACAAATGTCAAAAGTTTCTCACCTAGGATGGAATCTCGAGAATGCTGGGTTAATAACTCTATCACCCTCACCTGCAATATGTAATAATACCAAACTACCATCGGGTAAGAATCGATATACACGTAGAGTATGCTTCCCAATACTTCCCCTCGGACCATGAGCAAGCTTGTCGAAATCAGAATACGAAGTTACAAAGAAGAGTTGTTGATCAACAAACTCTCCATCGTCTTCTTCATTATTGATGTTGTTATTATTATCACTTCGTTGAACATATTCTGCATCTAACGATCGAGTGGCTGGTGAATTACCATCACTGGAGGCATCGGACGTGAGGACGCTAGTCATTTGATGTTGAAGAGCATAGGGTACCATTTTTTTCTGTTTTGTTGTTGATTGTTGTTGATTGCAATAGCTTACCGGTTGCTTATAGACTGTATAATACTACTGTTGATACTATCGGGGTGCTTGACATGATTGAAGCCTATCTTGTGGCAGAATTTCATATGGCAATAGTGAAAGACATGGCGTCAAATAAGGTTGTCAAGCTGTTTGTTCTAAGTATGATTGATTGCTTTTGTTAATTTTTGGCGATCCATAGCGATCGGCTCTTGCCAAAAGACAAAAAAGATCCACATCCAGTTCATTCTTACTTTGCAAGCCTTGTAGCGGCGTTGAATAGGATCGATAGTTGTGCAGCCCTTATATACCATTCGAATAAGAATATACAATATGGTAAGTCTGTTCATTGTGGCGGCGGCGTTTGATGGTGCAAATTTTATACTCACACACATTTACTATGATATCTTTTCTTTCTTACAGGGATTCTTCAACAAATTAAAGGCACAGGCCCTTGAAAAGGCTAGAGAACAAATCGCAGAATCTTTGGGTGATGAAGCAGCTGCCATGATGAGCAGTATGACCCAAAGCATGGGCGGTGGTGGAGGTGGTAGTAGCGGAGGTAGTGGTGGTGGCCAGCAGATGACTACAGAAGAATACGAAAACACCAAGCCCGATGAATTAAAGAAGGATATTCGTATGATATCAGGATGTCATGATAAACAGACGTCTGCTGATGTATCGAATGTTTCATCGTTTCAATTACCTGATCCTGCTGGTAAGTTTATTAGTGTTTTGTGGGCATTAGATTTGTATTTTTATATTGCAATACATATTATATGTTATTGTCTTCTTGGCTGTGTGGTAGAGGTGTTTGCACTACATTATTGTCATGTACATTGGCTTGTATTTCATATCTATCATTTGCTAATCACTAATTCTATGCATACATTCATAAAACAGGTAAGGCTGGCGGAGCATGCACATCTACTCTTCTAAAGATATTGTATGCTGATGAACATGTTCCTGAAGAAGATTTAAGTTTCACTGAAGTATTAGATCAGATGCGTTCCCAACTTAAACGAGGAGGGTACTCGCAAATCCCACAGCTTAGTTCAATGAATCCAATTGATGTGTCTCACAAGTTCGATTTGGTACCTGATACCGCAACAGGAACTAAGCGTGCAGTCATGAGTAAGTGAAATGTATGACATTCTTGTCACTTTTATTGGCATTTATCTAAACTTAATTATGTTGGTTCTAGTTGGGATTAACTACGTGGGGGATTCTCCTGGAGAGTTGAGTGGATGTTGGAATGATGTTCTCAACATGAAAAAGTATATAATGGACGTGCACGGCTTTGAGGAGGACAATATTGTTGTGCTAATGGATGATGGCAACCATACTGAACCTACAGCCAGAAATATTGTGAATGCCTACAAAACGGTAATGGCAGAGGCTGAGGATGGTGATGCCATCTTCCTTCATTATAGTGGACATGGTACGAAGATCCGCGACGATGACGGGGACGAGGCGGACGGTTATGATGAAGCACTTTGTCCTAGAGATTTCCAGTCTGCTGGAATGATCAGAGATGATGATTTATACGATATCCTTGTGTGAGTCTATTCTTTCGTTTGATACTTTCTTTTGCTTTCTCCTGTGTCATTCTAAACCGCGTACTATTAAACTGGGCTGCTTACAATGAACACTTTACAAATCAATAGCAAGGGATGCCCAGACGGGGTACATATGGTCAGTTTGATGGATTGTTGTCACTCGGGAACGATCATGGACCTTCCATACATCTTCAAGGCGGATGGAAGTCAGACTGAGATGATCTTAGATCCAGACCTCAATCTCGATGCATTCATTCAACAAATTAGTGGCAAGTTGCTGGAATATGTGCAGAAGAGGATTGCAGAACGTGCTGGCATGTAATGGTGATGATTGAATGTGATATAGAGGAATCAATTTTGTCTATGGGTAGATATGTTTCTACTTGTGGTAAGCTTTTAATTTACTAACAAAGTTTAATTGTAGAAAAGATGTATGAGAGGTATATACTATACTTTCATGTCATAAGATGATATCAGACAGAAGATAGAGAGGAGTAATGGTATCCTAAGATACCGATTCTAGAGTATACTAAGTAACAAGAGCAGCTTCTAACTGCGATTATTGGCTATGTAGGGCGTCAGATGATATTAGTTAAGAGTATGAAGTAGAGGGGCTCAAATGACCTAGCTGAAATGTTGTTATCTTATTTGATTAGTTATCTTAATCTTCCCCAAACTTATTTGATCGTTATCGTATCTTAATGGTCCCCTCAAAATTGTTAGATCTATTCTTCCCTATCAAGAGATCTGTTACGGATTGCTGTTTGGCGGTGGTGTTGCTTGATCTTGCAAGTGCTTCATCTCCTCTGCCATACGAACATTATGATCCGCAAGGTTACGTCTCGATAGGAATCGTTTACGTGGAACTGAGCTCTTACTGATCGGACGTGCCGAAGCAGACTCGGAATCTTGAAGCTCTTGCTCTTCAGCAGAAGTCTGTTGATCCTGTTCAGTCTCATCTTCCTCTGACATTGTATTGCTTGACGTGCCAGTACTTGAGGTACTATTACCATCATTCCGTGTGGCATCACTGGAGGGTAGATTCTCAATAGAAGATGAGGAACTACCATTAGTGGTGCATCCTGATCCCGATGATATAGTTGTGGCATGTTCAAAAGGAAGTAATGCCCCGCCACTAGTGTTGCCAACAGTATTTACAGAGCCATCATGCTTCTGTTTCTTCGAGGCCGGTCCATCACTCTCGGCTTGTT
>Ga0214480_101153_pt1 | contig 11999 bp, 9 predicted proteins | sample M1_20Mar14CPVII9_3_FD_165042 | JGI IMG/M metagenome (GOLD analysis project Ga0214480, IMG submission 165042) | Marine eukaryotic communities from Monterey Bay, California, United States - M1_20Mar14CPVII9sort6BwellE17 | ecosystem: Environmental > Aquatic > Marine > Unclassified | place: USA...
TAGACCACTGACGCTACCACTGTTCAGAGTACAACAAGCTCAACAACACCGGCTACCACTGTTCAGAGTACAACAAGTTCAACAGCTGTCTCGAGCGTAAGTCGTTAGTCTTTTTCTGCTCTTCATAATATGAGGTGGTGAAAAACTATATATGTTCGATGCTAATCTAATTCTCATTTTACTGCACACCAGACCACTGATGCCTCCACAACGATTGCAACTACCACCAGTTCTGTACCAGATTCCCCATGTGATCCTGGATTCGATGCAGTAACTCAATGCAACATCTGTGGTGCTGGAATGGAGGTGACTATTCCAAGTGGCATTATAGACATATCTGCATTTGGCCCAATTCCGGCCGATACCTGTGGTAACTTTCAACAGGAAGGTTTGGATGGGCCTAATCTTGTTACCAACGTTTGTACGTTTGTACAAAGTTTCTCATTCAATTGTGGATGTCAGGCCTGTCCATCAAACATTGGAAGTGAGCCTTTGTCGTCAAAATCGTATCCTACCTATTATCCAACGTATAGTCCAACTTCTGTAGAGAACGAAGAGACGGATGCTCCTGTATCGTCAAAGGGATTACAGGTAACAACCAATAACTTGGGTACGGGAATGTATGATGAATGTCAAGGAGATTGTGACTCACATTCAGACTGTAAAGGAGATGACTTGATGTGTTTCTACCGAGATGATAATGAGTTGGTCCCCGGCTGTGATAACTCAAATGCCGTGTCAGGTGTTGATTACTGTGTCAAACGAACACCTGAAATATTACAAGAATTAGAGGATAACTTAGAAGAAGGAAGCTATGGGAGGTGTGAAGGTAAGTGATATTTCTATGCCGATCTATTTCTTGGCCGTGTATCTTCTCACATCTTATGCACTTTTTATGATACACTCTACAGGAGACTGTGACTCAGACATTGATTGTAAAGATGGTTATGTATGTCATCAACGTGATGAGTGGGAAGAAGTATACGGCTGTGTCGGCTGGGGGGAATACGGCTTAGACTACTGCCGTGAGGTTAAGGATGAAGAGGAGATCAGGTCACGACTCATCTAGTGTATATGTGTTTCATTAGCCTGTGGGCTTAGTTTATGTAGAATTAGCTCAGATTAAAGAGTTTTATGTGTTGTTTAGATATTGGGATGTAAAGATAAAGAGTAACGTTAAGAAGAGTATGTTGGCGTGGCTATCCTCATTATGACCGAAGAAAGAATTGAAAATTTGTCACTGCCAATACCTTATAATGATAATAAGATTTATTGATCAAATAATAGCAAAGAGATAAACCTCCCTGACTAAATGAAATAGATTCTACTTTCTAATTTAGTTTACACTACTATGTGATAGTAAGTCGTTGTGAATCAAAGTTTCTTCATATCATTGCATGGCATAAGACTAAAGAAGAGATTGATGAGGAGAGACAAAGGCGAAATGAGGACCATTCTTGGATGACATAGACTGAAGATTGGAGAATGTATGGTATTTAATAGTGGTGTAAATTAGATTAGAAAGAAGAAGAATCAACGTTCTCTCTGTATCTTAATCATCCGACGATGAATGGTAATCATCTGACGAGTCGTCTGAAGAATCGTAATAGTCTCCACATGATTCATAATACTCTCTCCTACCATCAATCTTATCCTTAGTATAATAATCAACAGGAAACAATCTATCGCACTTCTTCATGTACAATTCCATGTCATTCACTTCAGGTCGTAGTGATGAATGCCATGGAGGATCATCATACTCCCAATATTCATTAGTAAACATCTCACGCACTCCTGATTCTATATCAGTCACACCATGATATGTATCTGATAAGAAAACGATAACTGAATATTGACGAGGTTTGATGTAGTAAACTCGTGATTTTATCATCTTTTCCACACGTGGTCGTATGAAGTACTCGCCACCCTTATACATTTTAGGATCGGACAAGGCAAATAAAACAGTGTATAATGATCCGGTATCTCGATGCCCACCTAAACCTTTAAACTTGCCATAATCTAAATACTCGGAGGTGCGTAGTCCACAAGTACTTGGCTCTGGTAAGTCTATGTCTCCACTACTACCCCACCTTGCGTGGTTATATGCCATCTCGGTCACATGATCCATGCTTAATGCCAAGTCAGGTAGGAATAGTTGCAATAGAATATTGATAAATGTGACTTCATTACCACCCCCAGTTCCATCGAATGCTCGTTCATCAAATCGAGATGGAAAGTACCTTCTTGTACATGATGCCAAGTCTTTCACTGCTTGTGCTTGTGATGGTGTTATGGCATTTGATATTTCTACTAGAATTGTACGATTGTTTTTATCTTGTACTGTATCAACTATTACTGGCTGTTGATGTGCTGCTTGAGTCTCTTCTTCTTCTTTGAGTAGAGTAGATTCAGATTGCTTATTCTTTAGACATAATTCCATATCATTGTAGTAGTCGTAATACTCATCTTCATCTTCTTCATCTTCGCCAAGTAAGCCACTTTTAGTATCTTGAATGTGCTTCCAAAATCGTTTTCGTGATGATGATATAGATGATTTGCTTTCAGTATCATCTTCACTCTCGCTACTAACATTGATAAATGAATTTGGAACAGACGATGGAAATTCTACTTCTACTCTTATCACTGGAGATGATGATGAATGATGTTGTCGTGATAAGAAACCCGACACTAGAATACCGATCAATACTACAAATACTGTCACTGTATTATAACTCCTACTACAGCGATTTGCATTATCATTGGCGGTATTAGATAATAATGATGATTGCGGTATCATCGTCGGAGGCAGAAGAGGTTGCGTCGCCCCACAATCCATCTTTGTGTCATCGGTTATAGCTATATCTCCTCCTTCTTGGCCTTCACTTTCACTAGTCATCGTCTGGCTTTCCTCCACTTCTTCTTCATCTTTCTTCTTTGTAAACTTGGATATCTTGCTATCTACCTCCTCGGATATACGATGGATATCATTCAAGGCGCTATCAATCGCTTGTTTGAAAGGATCAAACAGCGTGGAAGTCTCCGCCGCCATTATCTCGACTTCTAGTATCACGACGTTTGATAGAATAATAGTGAGGCAAGTTCGCTTGCAAGCATCTTTGTTCACCCCTGTTCACCACTCTCTAGCGTCGGCATCATATCTTGATCATCTATTTTGCAAAGATACCGACCGAATCCTATGAGACATTTCACTGAAACAAATTCGAAACTCCCCCCACCTCTGTCGATGCTGCCCCTAGAGCTGCCCCTGCTATCACATTATATATCAGTAGCAACATAGCTATACTATCAATAATATAGATCAACAATGGACGAGTTTGATAGTTTAGTAAAGCAATCCAAAATCACCCTCATCGGTAAAGAGTTAACCGATTCATCATTACCCGATATCGTTAAGGTATTGCAAAAGGGTAATGTCGAAGAACTTAACATGATGATGAATCAAATTACATTAGAAGATGATACTACATTCACTAACGAATTGGCATCCAATACTACCCTCAAGGTATTAAGTTTATTAAATAATCAAATCTCCAATGTTGGTGCTAAGAACTTATCAAAAGCTCTCACGAAGAATACTACACTTGAATGTTTAATCCTACGAGGTAATCGTATTGGTGATGAGGGTGCAGTAGATATTGCTACCTCCTTCTTATTCAATGATACATTAAAGGTTGTGCTATTAGGTGAGAACAACATTACCAATGTTGGTGGTGAAAAGCTAGCTGAAACTATTGCACACAACTCATCTTTAAACCAAGTATTAGTTGATTCCAATCCATCAATGAACGTTGATATTATGCAATTAAAGATCAACAACACTCTAAGTATGCCCAGTCGTAAGAATAGTAAAGGTGGCAGTACTGATGTATTACCAAAGGATGTAGTAATGAAACAATTATCATCTAAAGATGATATAATTGCAACAAAGGATACACAACTACACTCTGCACAAGTTGAGATTGTCAAGCTCAAGGCACAACTTCAATCAAAAGATAATCAATGTAACATCCATATAGCTGAACTAAACAAAACCCAAGAGGAACTAATCACAAAAAATGCAAACATATACAAACTAAATGCCACAATTAATTCACTAAATGCCGATCTAGTATGTAAAGATCAATTATTGACATGTAAGGATACAGAAATTGATTTATTAAAACGTACAATTGACAATCCGTTAGAATTGTTATGTGCCTATATTAGTAATAAGGATGATGAGATACGTGAATTGAATGATAAGGTTGCTTTGTTTGAGAAGGAGATGGCTGTTCTAGCTGCTAATAAGGAGGCTTCCGCCGCTGCCGCTGTTGCTAAAGAAGAAGTGGAAGAGGAGGAGATGCGTGAGGAGGCCGAGGAGATTATCGACGAGCGTAAGGATGATGAGGACAAGGAGGTAATCAAAGCTGCGTTAGAAGCTGCAACTGCCTCATTAGATCCAATGATGGATAGTCTTTCCATTGATAGTAGTATTGACGAACCCGAGATGGAGAAGACAACTGTTGCAAAGATGAATGGGATGAAATCACCCATTGGTATTGTCAAGGATGTACATTCGATTGTTGAGGTCGAGGCAAGGGATGAGGTTGAGACCAACTAGAGGATATATGAAGAAGTTGAGACAGTGGTAAGAAGATGCTTGTGTGGGGAGCAAATAAGAGTTAGCCTTGATATGTACAGTGTGAATAGAAGATGTTGAGATGATAGACACCTGTGTTTGAATAGATGGATAGAGAGTCAAGAGGAGTACTAGAGTTTAATCAGTAAAGTAGAGACTACCCCAGTGACTTTGAACCATCATAGGAGCTAATAATTCTAGAACAAGTTCAAGTAGTGTGAGTATATGTATATGTATATTCTATGTTTGCTTATAAATATCTTTTGATATATGCGTCTTGCCTTAGCTTGTTGCAACATGATGGTGTTTAGTTAAAGAATTAACCAGACGAGGGATAAAAAGTGATCACTTTGCTACTTTATTCATGGGCAACTTTATTTCATTATCTTATCATAATCATTAGCTATACTAAGTTGTGGACATTAATTACATGGAATCGTCTTCGTCACCAAAGACATACTGATTTGAGTTGACATCATCAACGATTTGTGAAGAATGATGTCCAGTGATGACGACACCGCCATCTTGGATGCCAAAAGAGAAAGTTTTATCCACAACCGATGTTGTTCCTTCATTACGTTCGAAGAAGATTTGACCTTGAGCTACTCCAACTGCTTCTCCGGTCACATAGCTATCTCCTACCCACTCACATCCAGAGAAGCCAGAATATCGAGGTCCATAGTTGGCAAGTCCGAATCCGTACTCTCTAAAGTCAGAGCCATCGTTGCTAGGTGGAAATTGCTCATCCTCGGTACCTGACTTGAGAAGACAGTCAGTTCCAATAAAGTATGATAGTGCTCCAGCCTTGGTAGGACGGAAAGTGTAGGGTGCAGTCGTAAGAGTAGGCTTGAATAGGACTGGTTCGGGGTAGTTGTAGGCCCCGTTAAGTGCACCGAGTGCTACTTCATATGCCGCATCACATGCCTCTTGTGGGTAAGCATTATCTTTTGTATGATGTTGACCTCCATTTTCCCAGAAGGCGTCACTAATTGCAACGGCGGCTCCACAGAAGGCGTCCGCAAGTCCATCCATATCAGGTTGTTTAATTACTCGAGAGTCTGTTGCAAGGTATGCTGATGATGAAGTAGCACCTCGAAGCTTGGGCTCCGAAGAAAGGGCGCTAGGCATATTGTTAGCAAGGATCATCAAGGTAGTAGCTGCAGTTGTTGTCTTTAGAATCATCATTATTGTATTGTTGTGTTGTATTGTTAATAAGGTAGTAGTGTAATATGTCTTTGACACTTTAGTATTTGTTTATAGTTGTAGTTGTTGTTTTGTTCGCTTTTTGATTTTATGAGCACATATCTATCCTCAACCTCAACCCAAGGCCAAGATGGTTGATTCCTGACACGATCATGAACAAGATTGTTGTCAAGATGTTTGATTCTTGTTGATAAAGCTGGATCAACATTCTAGAATGTCTGTTTGATATGGCAGTATGTAGGCAGTAATGCAAGAACGACATTGTGTTTTGTCTAAAGGATACCAGGTGGTATCCTAGGTGGTATCCTAAATCCTACCTTGCAAAAAACAAGTGTGAGCGCCTAAGACCCTCTCTCCTCCGCCTTAAGTTGTATGGAAGCAACATGCCAATGATTAACAGCAGGACTGAACCATCTTGTCTACGTGTTTCTTGATCATGGGTTGCCTTTTGGTTGGAGTAACCAACATGTATCATAAAATCTAAAGTAAAAGAAACCATACAACTCTAACCCAAACCATCTATTACCAATCGATACTATCGTTACTGTCAAAATCTTTGAAAGAGAATAAGAATATCATATTGTACTTTGTAACCGACCCATGAAATTTCAACTACTACCAACTACTACTACTGCTCTGTTACTACTTGTGTCTCAGGGCTATTGTAATGAATACAATAAACCACGTACTCGGCTCCGTGGATCTATGATGCAGATGAACTATCAACCCGCCGATATTGATAATGGACCGAGCTACTCTTTGAACGAGTTGCTTGAACTCGACAACTATCCAACACTCAATCTTCCTAATAAAGGTGAGCCACTTCGTCAACCTGAACAGATAATAGCCGAGGATGATGGACGACCAAGCCCTAAGACTGTCAAGGTATCTCTCCACTATGATGTTGTAAAGTATATCGGGCCTTCATATACCACACTACTAAAGCTCTTTAATGGTGGCATGGGACCAACAATTCGTGTCAAGCCTGGAGACAGTCTCATCGTTGAATTATACAACGACCTTGATGGACCATTAGGCCACTATGGTCACAACCAATACCAACTACCCAATACTACAAACATTCATTTACATGGACCCCACATCTCAGGAATGGCACCTGGTGACGACATATTTGTTCGAGTCGATCCTGGCGAGAACTTTACATATCAGTATACATTTGGAGAAGATCACATGCCAGGCACACATGTAAGTTGTTTGTTGTTGTATATCTCGCTCGTCATACTATGACTTTATTCTCATCACAACATATCCCGACACTTTATTAGTGGTATCATCCTCATTTCCACGGAAGTACCTCGCTACAGACCTCTCAAGGTGCAGCGGGAATGCTTATCATTGAGGAGCCAGATGATTATAACCTTCCAGATATAGTCAAGGACATGCCTCAAGTTGAAATGATCTTTCAACACATAGATCTTCCTCGTTTACATACTGCAGCGAAACATTCAGGTAGCAAGCTCACGACTTGGGTGGAGGGCGATAACTTTCATATCACCAATACTACCACCGACCGTACCGATTTGCTTCTTGTTAATATGCAATATATGCCTGTTGTAACAATGGAGGCTGGTAAATGGTATCGTTGGAGGATGGTCATGAGTTCGGCCGTAGAGAGCATGGTTATTCGAGCGTCTGATAACAACTGTCAGTTTCAACTACTATCAAAGGATGGAATCTTTCTTACTGATGCCCCGCGTGAGGTTCTAACTTTCTTCATGACACCGGGAAATAGAGCAGATATTGCCGTCCGCTGTGATGCTGTTGGTACAACAAGGATGATCCCTGTTGCTCAAGGTTTTAACCGCTTCGTCCCCCCTCCAATGGAGATGCCAGAAGATGTCCCAGAGAATGCAGGTGATTATGTGGATCAGCCAGAGATTATGACCATTAAGGTCGTCGAGCCGTCTAATGATGATGATGATGATGATATTGTTGATGACGATGATAAGGGAATTGTCAGCGTAGACCTCGAGCCATTCGATGTTGATCGGCCGTGTTACCTCGTAGACCTTCGAGGTGTTGATATAGTAGATGACGATCCATTATCTATTAACTTTCGTTGCATTTCCGAGGGTTGCAATGTGAATGATATCCCGTGGCAAGACAAGGATACATATATGAAAGAGTATCCGCTAGGAAGTGTTCAGGAGATTGAACTAGCCAACGTCGGCTTTCATCCTTATCATCAGCATGTTAATCCGTTCCAGATTCATAGTATTGTCTTAGGAGACGATGGTGAAGAGAATGACGAAGTCATGAATTGGTACAAGGAAGGTGATTTCCACGACACCTTTCAGTACCCAACCGCTAGCACCGCCAAGATTAGATTTGCTGTCAACTCCTTTACTGGACATATGGTAATGCACTGCCACATCCTTACGCATGAGGATCGTGGTATGATGGCACAGTATAATCTATTGGGTGAAGAGGGAACGATTTGGGAAGAATCTCGTGATGTCGATCCTACTTGTATCCTGCCGTCTTCATATTCGTCAAGTAATGACAAGGCAGTGACAAAGTTTGAGGAAGAAATAGAAGAAGAAGTCGTTAGCTCTGTGTGGAGAAAGGACAAGAAGGAATAATAAGGCATAACATAAACAATCATACTCATTTCCGGATACCGTTTGTTCCTTATTCTATTACCAACCACAAGTATTCTTCATCCATAATCCAAACTCCTCATCACCGCCCACACTTTGCCATATATCACTAGGCTTATTCCCCCCAACATCTACCAAACCAATCGATGATTTCTTCTTCTCTTCCTCGTTGTCATTCTTATCGTTATCCGAGGAGTTGCTATTATCAAACTTGGTTGCCAACCATTCAATAACATGTTTATTCTTTCTTGATGCAGCCTTATGTAACGCTGTATGTCCCTGCTTTTGATACATGCCAAAATCAACACCGCATTCATCATGTAAGTAATTACATAATTCAATAACAGCATCCTTCCCAGCTAAACCTAAACTCATTGCTGTCCAATGTGCCACTGAGCAATCCCACTCGTTTGTTGTAAATACATTGGCATTATGTACTTGTATTAAATGTTGTACAGTGGAAAGATGTCCACCATAACATGCTAAGTGTAATGGTGTCGTGCCATCTCCAGAGGGTATATCTACATCATTCGATGTATCATCTATATCATGTTGACGTTTTCGTTGTGATGAAAGAAGATAATCTATTATATGATTATGTCCATTCCGTGCAGCGTAGTGGAGTGATGTTTTACCATCACGTCTTCTTCGTATCTTTTTGTTGTTGTTATTGTTGGTGGGTGTTGTATCTTTATGTTCTTGTGTTTGTGCAGATGATGAAGAAGCTACGTTATAACGCAATTCAAGTAGATAGGATAGACAATCTAAGTGTCCTCCACCCGCAGCCCAATGTTCAGCTGTACTGCCATTTCGATCTCTTAATGAAAGTAATCCCTTGATGTGTTGTTGTTTCTGCTCCTCTTCTGTATTGCTACTTTTGTCATCTGATGATCCGTCTTCCTTGACATATGCTTGAAGTGCAACCAAATCTCCATTGGCAGCAGCCGCCAAGAATGGAGGTAAACTATCTCTATATGATGGACAGACATTCCCCGATCTATCAGTTCCGTTTATATCCTTTTTACTATTTGCTTCGTCATCTTTTGTATCCCCACTGCAAACTTTACTACTATCACCCACCTCCTTCTTTTTAGATTGAGCCTCAACTAATGAAACAATTTCCATAACTTTTATATTCCATTCATTAATCTCTTGTTGTGTTGGTGTCCATTTCTCTAGCTTTATATTATTGATGTTATAATTGCCTTCTTCGAGTTGTTGTTGTTTGTCAGTTGCTGCTGTTTGATGAATCAACTTGCGTCGTTTATTTGAACCCTCATCATCTATACCACTGCTACGCTCATCTCTATCAACCAAAACATCAGTATCAGTATCCTCATCCATATTTCTCTTCTTCTTATTCTTCAATTTGCGTTTCTCCTCATTTATTAATCGTTTATGTAATGCAATACGTCGTTTTAATTCAACTTTTCCTGGATTCCACGGAGTATGGACTGCATGTATATGTGCACTAAGTCCACGTCCGTGTGAGAATAGTTTGACTGATTTTGTTTTTGTATTCTTTGTATTCGTTGTGGCTGCTGTGTTCAACAGATAATGTATGCATAGAGAAGAGAGCATAAGACGTGAGTATGAGATCTTAAACAGAAAATGTGAGCATAAAGTTTTAGACTCTAATATTGGTACTACACATGAAATGCTGCTTCTCGCTAGCCGACGAAACCTTGCAATGAAAAACTCAAATAAGTATATATACAATAATAAAGCATCGTCGCTATGAGTTATAATACCAACTTGAGTTCTAACTTCTATCAATAAACACTATAACCAATAAAATATAGAAATTGCAAAGAAAAAGTACACATGATATGCACAAAACCAAACAGAGACTTAAGAACGCCACAGTCAACAATACACAACATATAAAAGGCAAAAACTTACCAATTGGTACATTCAATATACCACCACCACCAGCCAATGATGATATACCATCGCCATCATTCACTGATGAAAGGAGTAACGAGTTATTATTGCAAAGAGGACATGGAGTCCAACCCGCCTCTGATCCACGTCCGGCGGTATTGCTACCCGTTTTACATCGTGCGTATACATCACCGCCGCCGTTACAACTACCGCTGGTAATATTGCTCATAGTCGCTTTGTTGTTAGGTATCTAAGAAGAACATCTCATTTACCATTTATTGGGGAATAAACTGTTATTTTAGCGAGTAAACGATTATGTGATAAGAATCTTACAATAGTAGGTACGTTAATCTCAACCTCCTATAATATAGACACGTCCATCTGCAATATGATGCATTCAATACAACGATATAGCTTGTTACTCGTGATAATCTCTATATTGGCCGAAGAAAGATGTGATTTGCTGTTGGTATCCGCCTTCTCTCAATATCCATCACCTCAGTGCGTCAACTCGATCTCTAAATCGAGAGTATACAACAGTGATAATAGAAGACAAGTTGCCATTCTTCTCCCCGAAGTACCATGTAATGATTCTATTGATAATAATCTTAAGAATGATAGTGATTTGCAATGGCATACTGATGCAACTTGTAGACTAAATGAAATTGCAAATCAATTCAGATTGCAGCAACTCAGTATAATAGACGAGTCGACTATATCAGGCATTCAAAGTAAAGAACAACAAATTCAACATATAAACACACATTATCTAACAGCCATACCATATCCTCGTACGAACTCATATGCTCTATCAATATCAACGCTTGACCAACAATCATCATCCAACAAAAATAAAAGACAAAAACAAACAAAGAAGAAGAAGCTCAAACTAGCCGAACCATTCTATATAGATTTACATCCACCATCCGATAGTATATTAGGATATCGAATGAATAATAACAAACAGAAGAGTAGTGGCGGCGGTGGAAGTGAAATGTTAATCAAGGCATTGGGTATCAAGAAGATGATATCTGACAAAATGAATAACGAAGCAAATGATAAAGAAGAAGAAGTGTTTGTATATGATTTAACAGCTGGTTTGGGACGTGATTCACTGGTTATACTTTCATCATATCTTGACTATATTGATAGTAGTAATAATGGCAATGAGGATATACCAAGATTGAGAGTGCACATGGTAGAACGAGATCCGATAGTTGCATTGTTATTAAATGATGCCATGAGGAGATTACATCAACTTGCTGCAAATGATTATGACAATGAAGATGACGAAAGAAGTAAAGCACAACGAATAACTCAATGTCTATCTATGGAAGAGGGAGATGGAGTTACAGTATTGAATCGTTTCATGATGTTAGACAAGGACAAAGAATCAGCAGCAGCTGCTTCTTCTTCAGATAGTATCACAACATCTTATACACCAGATATATGTTATCTAGATCCAATGTTTCCACCACGAAAGAAGAAATCAAGTGCAGTTAAGAAAGATATGGCAATGTTACATTCATTACTTGGTACGGCGGTGGTGGTATATTGAATGTACCAATTGGTAAGTTTTTGCCTTTTATATGTTGTGTATTGTTGACTGTGGCGTTCTTAAGTCTCTGTTTGGTTTTGTGCATATCATGTGT
>Ga0214480_101154_pt1 | contig 11971 bp, 12 predicted proteins | sample M1_20Mar14CPVII9_3_FD_165042 | JGI IMG/M metagenome (GOLD analysis project Ga0214480, IMG submission 165042) | Marine eukaryotic communities from Monterey Bay, California, United States - M1_20Mar14CPVII9sort6BwellE17 | ecosystem: Environmental > Aquatic > Marine > Unclassified | place: USA...
TGAGAGGGGATGAATTATCAAGATTCAATCTCGGCTTGATGGAGAAAAAAGCAGGCAATATGGATAGACTAGCATTAAAACATTTCATGATTGCTGTGAAGGATGGGGATTCTGACTCTTTGAAGTGGATTCAAACTTTATACTCAAATGGATTTGCAACGAAAGATGATTATACCGAAGCAGTAAGAGCGTATCAAGAATTTCTAGATGAGATCAAGAGTGATCAGAGGGATGAAGCGGCTGCATTCAGGGACGGATTAAAGTACTACTAGAAAGATAAAATACATTTCTAATAGGCTTTTTGTCTTCGTCCCTCCTTCTCTTTTTGGCAACCAATGCACGTATCCTTCTGTACGAGTCCAAAGCATATGTCAGTAAGTCGGATACTAACGCTATCATCACATTCTTTGCAGTAATCTTTCTTGCATACGTTGCAATAGTTTAAAGGGGCATCGGCATCCTCACTCCCCTCTTCCTCTAGATTGCTTTGGCTACATTCTCTGCAGTAATGTTTCAGGCAATCATAACAGGTATTGTAATGGTACATGGTATAAGCCAGGAACCATCCATTGCCTTGAATTGAAACGTCGCACCCTGAACAACTAACCCCACGATCATCAAAATTTTGATTGTATCGATTTAGAAATTGGCATAATAATGAGTTTGGATCATCAGTTCTCCAACTATAAGGTAACAGAATATGTTTCAATGAGCAACCAATAGATGAAATAATATTGTCAAGGATCGGGAGAACGGCAGCCTTACTCATTGAATGATATATTTCTGATGAGTCATAATCATCAGGATCTTCATACTGTTTGATAAGACTTAGATCAATCTGTTCTAATACTACCGATCTCCTCAACGGGCTTAACCCTTGACCAGTAATGTTAATATATCCAGTTAATTTCAACTTTTTGAGTACATCTTGTGCATTAATACACACCAAAATTGCAAACATGTCATCGTCGGACAATCTTTTTGCTAAACTCTTTTCAATATCTTCAAAATCCAATGTGCCCCATTCTGAAGATGATACTATTGCTGTACTAATAGAAGATGCTCCTCGGTGCATCAAATTATTGTCATTATTTTGCCAAGAAGTTGATGGGGCTGTGAAAGCTACTGCTAATAAAGCCCTCGATGGTTTAGATAGATACGCCGATACATCTACTAATATACCGACAGGTAGATCATTAATATGGGTGACAATGGTCCTCCTACGCTTATTGGTTTGTATAGAAGACATAATACCTCGCACCTGCATCAACAAAGTCCAAAAAAAATGCTCCCTTTTGATGAGATGTCTCTCGCTCGACAACGGACCACTCTGCAATCTCCAGGCCACTATTGCTCGAAAGGGCACTTAATGTAGATCTATCAACCGTATCGATGAATATATCTGCTCTACTGCTGTTAATATTGTCCACTGATAATATCTCTTACCAACCCCTCAAACAGCAAGCAACTTCATTATTCGCTTAAATGTTTGGCGAGTTACTGGTCATTGCAAAGCTAAATCTCCTCTCATCCATAGAGATCAAGGATGGGGTTAATAGACACTCTCATACACTGTTGTTATAACGATTATAACAGTGTTTATCGGTCTATCGATTGGCGGTGGTTTTGGTTGCATACGAATTCGAGCATGCCAATAGTACCAACACATGCATAAGAGAGATACAAGAAGCAAGATCTCCCACGATACTACTTTGTGTATGGGAATTACTGTTAAGACCAGGCCGATGTATGGAGAGAAGTATATCTCATAAACACAGCATACCTATACAATAAACAAAATGAGATCCGGTTTTCTATTAGCCGTCATACTATCGACATCTACATCACATGCATCAGAATGCCACCGACCAACATATACTCAAGATGACTTTAATATACCATTCAAATCCATGGTAATCTTTGGAGACTCCTTCTCTGATGTTGGCAATATATACAATGTATCAAACAATACACAACCAAGTCCGTTAATTAGTTGGAATGGTCGATATAGCGATGGCCGAGTTTGGGTAGAATACATCCAACAATTCTTTCATTTGCAACAACAACTAACTCCATCAACAAATGGTGGTACAAACTACGGTTGGGGAGGTGCTACTACCAATAATAATTATATCGATGCCTTCTCTACATATTTGGATGACAATGTCCCAAGTGTCAATGAACAGATTACTCAATACCTTAATGATCAACAACAACAACAACTTCTACTTGCTAATAATGATGACAGTTCGTCGTCAACAGAAGATGATGCATTACATGTTCTCTTCTCAGGTTATAATGATTACTGGTGGTATGTCAATCGTAACTACACCACATCCGATGGACAGGATTTAAACTTTACAAATGTATACACAACAGTTGCAAATCAAGTAGTACAGAATTTACAAACACTTTATGATGAAGCAGATGCACGTATCTTCTTAGTTGCCAATGTTGGTAATATGAGTACATGGGCTGAGGCGTCATTACAACCACAGGAGGTATTAGATGCTTACAATGTATTAGTAGAAGGTCATAATGATGTACTTGCATCATTACTATTGGAATTTGAACAATCAAATCCTGACGCAATAGTATACAACTTTGATGTGTTTAACTCATTTGAATGTCTAAATCAAGAGAAGGATTATTTGGGTATACTTAATGTTACTTCTCCATGTCATCCTGATGTTGATATAAATTGTGGAGACATATATAGTTATAAATTTTGGGATTATTACCATCCCACTACACATGCTCATCATTTATGGAGTGTTAGTGCATTGCAGGGGATATATGATAAGCAGGAGGAGATGTTGAGAATGAGAGAGCAAACACAATATTCCAGAACTTCATTGAGAGGTCGTCGATAGGGTCTAGCGGAGGATAGAGATCAAACACAATATTCGAGAACATCATTAAGAGGTCGTCAATAAGGGACAAAGATTCTATTGTATAGAGGGCTCTACATGCAAACGATCATCATCTAGAGTTAGGCAGAGTTCTACTACTAAAACTAGCTATCCGTAAAATTGTAAGGCATGCTAATTCTAGAAACCAGATTCATAGTATTTGTAATCATCATCAGCTGCAGCAGCTACATCCCTCTGTTCACTCCTAATCTCATCTAGATACGCTTGATACAATCGTAATGCATTAGCATAATCATCTTTGGTCGCATTCCCGCCAGAAAATAGTATCTTGATATTTTTCAGAGAGTTGTAATCCCCACCCTTCACAGCAATCATCCAGTGCTTCAATGCCCTATCCATATTGCCGGAATTCCCCTCAATTACTCCTAGATTATACCTAGCTGTTACAATCCCACCCATAGCTGCTAGCTCATAGTAATGTTCAGCTTTCTTTTCGTCTCTTTCCACTCCTCTTCCAATCCTATAAGCAATTCCAATATTGTAATATGATTGAGCATTACCAAGATCTGCTGCCCGATGATAAAGTTCTAATGCCTTTGTATGATCTGATGGTAAATTAAGCCCTCCATCACTATAATTGCACCCCATGTTGTAAATTGCTATTGGATCATTTAGTTCCATACGTTTCTCAAATCTTTTGATTGTCTTCTCATCCGAATAAGCAAAGGGAGTCCTACAAAATGGACAAGTTTTCTCTCTAATTACATTGCCTTCGTTATCGTGGACAGGTGCATGGGTACATCCACAGCATATGACCTTACCACAACATGTCATGTATATCCTTGCCGTACTAATTAATGGCAATTGTAGGAAGCAGATTGGGCATTCTTCTGATGGCGGAGGTTGTTTGAAAAGTTCAATATCATGTAATTCCACAGCTCGTTTCTTACATTCTTGTCTATGCTGTGGCCGGTGAGCAATTTGGCAATCTCTGCTACAATATTTAACCAATTTACATGCCGCACATGATTTTAGATTGATACTTGCCTCTTTACCATTGCCACAATTGGCACATACTGATAAATTATGTTCTTGTTCTGATGTGTTACTCATACTTTCACTTTTATATATCTTGTTACCGGCGCTCCTATACAGCCGTGGTATGCGGAGGGATATTATCCAAGAAGATATATGATTATATACCAAAGATATCAATACCAAAGGCGGATTGGTACTATTTCCAACCAATTATTATTATTGGTTGCACCGAGTAATTTTTTTGCAATGAAATTGTGTATCTCTCAACACTATTACGTCACTAATAATGATACGGCAAATCACGAGACTAATACCTAAATAGCAGTACCAATTAACGATTGTTCACTCGCAAGTATAAGTATTATCGAGGCAACACCCTAAAGGAGAACAACTCTTGACTCTTGACTAATACTAGCCTCCGCATGCGCTACGGCTAGCTTGCTACGCAAGTGTGATCCTTCTTTAACCTATTTCTAATGCAAATCTCAACTATCCATAATCAATGAGGCCTATAGTCTTTATCTGTGGTATTCTCAGTGGTATCTTCTGGTATCTTCTATAGGCCTCACATCTGCACATGATACATTTTTTCACCTTTAATAATTAGGATGATAATTTTTTCCGGTATCCTATGTCCTACTACCTCTTGCAATTTTGATAAGGATTACTTCTTAGCTTGGTGCTAATTGATCTATTTTGAAGAACAAATGAATTTGAGTATACTTCTTTTCCTCATAAACTTGCTACAAGTTGCTAGTTTTATTTCATCGAGGCCAGCAGGTAGAACAGTCTATATACTTATCAACCATTGCAATCGTATAAAAAATCTTCAGTTGATGAAGAGTTGCAATCGTCTGAGCTGTTGTGGAAGAAGAAGAACAACAAAATGACACTAATACTATACTGCCATTCGCCAACATTGAAGGAATGGTTTTAATATATCAGAATTAGCCATACCAACTCCCGATGAGAAAAGAAATTTACCAGCCTTATGGGCACGTCGATTAATAACAAAGGAAGATCCATTTAGTATACATAAATTATCATCTATATCATATACACTATCAGCAATTATTATACTTGGTACGGCAATTGTTAGATATTTAGATTCACCAGAAGCATATGCAATTATACCCGAGTATTTGAGGTTACCAACGTATGTGTTTACAATTAGCAATATAATAATGTGTGCGGTATCGGTTCGAATGGCATTCTTTCATCGACGGTGAGTTGTAGAGATGTGTATTGTTGTGCAATCATATATGTACTTTCTTTCTTACTTTCCACTATTCTACCCCCACCCCCCCAATTTCATTCTAGATATGATTTAGTTGCACGCAATGGATTCTTAGGAGTGGCATCATCATCTATGTTTTCGGGATTTTACTTCCTATGGACATCTCCGTATGGACCTACAATGTTTGACAATCATTTAGTAACCCAACTATGCTTTGCAATGTTTGTATTATTGGATTTAGGATTTGCCGTGGATACAGTATTAAGTGCAGATGAAATTGTCGAATCAAGACGTGATCGTAAATCAGAAGATTATGCAGGAAGGTATTGGGTAGATGCTTTGGGATATGTTTTGCCTGTCATTTGGGGATTACCGTTCATATTACCCACGGCATACTTTGATGCTGTGTTGTATGATCGTGAGTGGTTCTTTCATCAATGTCAGTATATTGATCAAATGAAGGGTGTACCAGGGATGAATTCTAGTTTATGTTACTTGCAAGTTATATTGAGCCTGGCTGCCAGTTATGGTGCTCTCTTCGTGACATTGCGAGATAAGAAATTGATTAGCAAGAATCAGGAGCTTGCAGGCATTTCAGTATTTTCGGTACCGGCGATGATATATACAACTTTTGTTACTGCTGAGTTTATAAGTTATCTTCGATAGTAGTAAACTAGCAACTTTGATCCTTAGTTAATTCTTTATAACTGCTGACATTATGATTGTGATCTCCTCTCCCAAATTTACTTTAAAGGACAATCTAAACTGTATCACCCACCCATCCCTAAACATATTAATCTCTCACAAACATCATCATCTATTACCTCCTTCCTGCCTAACTCTACAGTCAATTTGAATACCATCTTCTATATCACCGTCTTCTAAATCAAAATCCTCTGGAGTTTGAAACCCTGCTAATCTTTCTCCGTCTAATAGAAAGACAAGCTCATTCACGTAGAATTTGCTACTACTCTTATTACTACACACAAGCACAGAAATTAGATCCTACTTTTGGTTTGGCGAGTTACTGGTCATTGCAAGCATATATGTACTACTGCTTCTCTTACTCGGCTGTAGAGGTAGGGGGTATTATTATTATTGCAATAGACACCTCTCATACACTGTTGTTATAACGATCATATCAGTGTATAACAGTCTATCGATTGGCGGTGGTCTGGAGAAGAGAGACACACAATTTCATTGCAAAAAAAAACCTTGGTCATATGTATTGTCGCGGCCACTATACCTGATACATCACTTATTGGTATTGGTATATTTATATATCATTGAAATAGTATTTAATATTATATTGGTTTTAATCCTCGTGTATATAAGTGAAGAGATAAAGTATGAGCAATACATCAGAATCAATTATGAGTAACACATACGTGATATGAGCAACAAATCCGAAAACAAATTATCAACTTGTGCTAATTGTGGCAAGGGTGAAGAGGCCAGTATTAATCTCAAATCATGTGCGGCTTGTATGTTGGTTAAATATTGCAGTAGAGATTGTCAGTCTGCTCATCGGCCTCAACATAAGCGAGAGTGTAAAGAGCGAGCGAAAGAAATACATGAAGAGAAATTATTTGAACAGCCTCCGCCATTGGAAGATTGTCCAATTTGTATGATACGATTGCCAACATTGGATACAGGACGAACATACATGAATTGCTGTGGAAAAGTTATTTGTACTGGGTGTATTCATGCAGTTAAATCAAGGGCTAGGAGAGAAGAAGATGATGTATGTCCGTTTTGTAGAACTCCACCACCAAGGTCGGATGAGGAGATTATCAAACGAATTGAGAAACGAATGGAACTAAATGATGCACAGGCTATCAGTTGTCTGGGTGATTATTATGCAACAAGGCAATACGGATTACCTCAAAGCTATACCAAGGCATTAGAATTATGGCATAGGTCAGCGGAACTTGGGCATGCTGAAGCATTCTTTGATATTGCTCATGCTTATACGAATGGTAATGGTGTGGAAAGGGATGAAAAGAAGGCTAAACATTTCTACGAACAAGCCGCTATGGGAAGACATGTAGTGGCAAGGTTTTATCTAGGTGCAGCAGAGATGCAAAAAGGCAAAATGGGCAGGGCGTTAAAGCACTACATGATTGCAGTGAAGGATGGGATGGATCAATGTCTGGAGAACATCAAAAAATTATACCGTGTAGGATGTGCAACAAAGGATGATTATACTGAAGCATTACGATCTTATCAAGCATACTTAGATGAGATTAAAAGTGATCAGAGGGACAAAGCTGCAGCATACAGTGATGAGAAAATTTATTATTCTGCCTTCTAAATTGATATGCCTTCTGGTGGATGTAGACGATCATCCTAAAGTTAGGGCGAGTTCTGAGGCTTAGTTAGGTTACATTTTAGAATCTATGTACTACCTTATTGACGACCCATCATTAGATTTACAAGGAGGTATCTTACTCTGTCAAGAATGTCATAACAATTAGAAACAACATATCAGTTATCATTTAGTTAGGAACTTATTGGTTACAATTAGTTGATACTGGGTATTACTTATTAACAATTATTTTACGTTTGAATCATCACTCTTCAAGGCTGTAAATCAAATATCCTTATAGTAGTATGCTTTGGATCTACCATAAAAACCAGATGGAAGACACTTGTCCAACGAATGGCAAACATTGTGTTTATTTTTGCGGCGAGCACAAGTCAAGCGAGGTCCACAGTTTGGAAAGGGAAGCTGACATCTCCCTCCTTCTTCTTTGCTCCTCGTACCCGTAGGGCAGCAAAGTTAACCGGTTCTCTTTCTTTGAATGATAAAGCCTTGGTAATGGTAACTACATCTTCCTCGGATTTGTGCTCTACCTCATTGACATAAACACAATGTTCATTAAGGATGTCTGAGGTATCATGATGGGCATTCTCAAACTCATCACGGGAGAGGAATGTATCACCATTAGTATCAGCAAGAGATTCAAGAGCTCTGTGGAGCTCATATGATGCTGCAACCTTGCCTTCAGGACAGACTGTATCGGACAATTCCACAATCTTTTCATTGTCCGAGTATGCCATGTATTCCGAGTAGTCATCTACCTCATCAAGAGTAGTAGTATCAACCAAGTCCAAGCCTCGATCGCAAGTACCGCAAGGATCACAATTACGACCAAACAAGTTGCAATTGCACCATGCATAGCATACTCCACTGCGGCCTAGTACCAGCAGGTCTCCACTATTGCAAATGCTCGTGCTAGTATTCCCCCAACAGCCTGATCTATCTTCATTGGGGCACACACCTGAGATTTCTGGGCTTGTACTACTGACTGATATGGAGTTATTACCATCATCATAAGAAGGAGAGTTGTTGCGGTATGAATTAATTTCATCGTCATCAGTTACTGTTTTGGTTAGTACTGTTACTACTGTCGTTTTATTGTTTGGTTATGATAGATTGAGATTGAGAATAAAGTGGTTATTGCTTTGTCTATGTGTTTTATTATGAGCACAAATATGAACCCAAATCCAAACAGAGACGAATGAGGTAGACAAGATACTCTCTTCCACTCATTCCCAGGAATAGACATGACTTAGTATCTTGGTATGGTTCTAGAACATATCGAAGAACTCTACATAAGCTGCCCCCTGCTGGTTTGATTAAGAGATACGTTCGCAGATAAGATACCGTTTTGGATTTGTACGGCGGAATCGAGCAAAAGGCCGTAATATGTCTGTCCGGTATCTCGTGTGTCGTACCTGCATTGGATCTTGCTTCCTCCTCACTTTTCAATAGATGATTATCAGCGTTCCAGAATCATGAAATAGACGTTCTAGAACCATATTCATCAAGATACTTAAGTCATGGCCTGAAGCAAGGTGTTTATGGGGTGAATGGAGCAATCGTCTCATAAAAAAGCAAACATATCAACTCAATAATAACAAACATATCAATCAACAAAACTTTCAAGAATCTTACAAAGTAACTACATTACCTACAAACAACAAAGATACAGACAAGTACAACTACTAATCATTATATCATACATCAAGAAATACTAATTTCAATTACCAAATACTTACCAATATGAAGCTCCTAATCATCAATACTTTAGTCTCAGCCCTCATTACCAGCGACTTGGCACATGCTGCTCTTCGTGGATCAGTTTATACAAGTGTCAAGTCTCCCTCTGATCAGTGTATCCCTGATGAACGGCCCCAAGTACAAGCAGGGGACTCGCCACACTCGAATAGAGAGCGATTCCGTCTAGTTGAGCGTGATGCTATTTGTATCGGCACAAACCATCTGCCTTATGAAGTCGGTGTATTCACAAACGTTGAAGACTCAACTGAATGTGCAAACAAATGTATCAAGGATGCAGGATGGGATTTACAACCTTTACTTCGAGGTATTAACATGATGTGTGATACAAACGAATGTCAATGTCTATATGATATGGGTACATTAAACGATCGTAGTGCTAGGGCATTTGACTGGTCAAACCACAACAACCGAAATAGGAAGGGAGTTGGTGCGGTCGATACTCTTGTATCTCCTCAACGAGGTGCTAATTGCTTCTCACTTACGTCCAACTCCAACTTCTTCGAGAGTATGCTTAAACTCGTTCAGAGTGATGCCAAGTCATCGTCATCATCAAGTAGCTCGGAAGACAACCAAAGGCTTAATCATAGAGCTTGGAAATGGGATGACTCTAGCTCCGAGTTAGAGGACTCGATGTCTTCTGACAATTCAAACTCCACGAGTTTTGATTCATCGTCTGATGGGGACTCTAGTTCGTCAGAGGACTACCATCGTGGGAGATGGGTGAATGATGATTCATCTAGCTCGGATGACTTTCGTCGTGTTCAGCCCTTCAGCCATCATGGTAAAGTCTCAAGCTCGAGCTCAGATGACGTGAATACTGCATCATTCGTCGAATCATCGTGTTACGCAGAGGATAAGAGCTGTGGCTGGCCTCTTCGAGGAGAATGTTGTGCTGGACTTAGGTGTCAAATGGGACTGTGGGGAGTTGGTACATGCGTGCGTGATTAAGTTGTCCTCCTTGTCTTGTCCCAACAGTAGAAGATAGATTAGGCAATGTATACTTAGATAGAAGAAGAATTGTTCACTTATCTCCTTACTTTACGATTGCTCCTTAATGATCTAAACATATTACACTTCTTTTGTCAATGTATTGATCATAACATGTGGCCAGTTAATAAGATCACCCTTCCCTCCAGCCTCGGTACGATGGAAGAAGATATCTACGAATTCTGAATACTGAAGCTGTTCAACTACTTTACCATTCTTACCCTTGACTGTTTCTACCCAGAAATCACATTTGAAACTTGTTGTGGGTGCTCTACTATCGATATAAGCAGTGTTTGTTACACTACCGCCTTTTCTCGAATCTAATGCAATGTGTGTAGTCTTGGTAATTGTAAGTCGGTATTTGGATTAACGGCATTATTCTTTGATGTTGTGTATGGACTGTCGTATGCGATACCGTCGATTGTGGGTACTGGTCGAGCATCAATATTAGGGATTGTAGGTCCTCCACTACTTGTTTTGGAGTTTCCAAAGAGCATGGCACTGTTGCCATGTGGTACCGTAGCTAGAAATATACATTTTGTGAGCATAAGATATGCCATAGTTAGAGAAAGTGCATATCAGAGATGTGCATATCACATGTGTGCATATCACATGTACTCACCACTCCTTGCAATGGAATAAGGTTGCTTATTCTCTTTGTTTGATATCTTTCCACTCGGTGTTCCATCTGAGTATGGTTCAACATTGTCAAGGAAGAATAACATGCTAAGATAATGAGAATAGAATGTCAGTATCCATTGCTCTTGCAACATTCTAGTACACATCTGCACATATTATCAAGCACCCTATACTTACCCATCTTCGACATGGATAAGTTCAGGAGTATCATCAGTGGCATATACCTTCTTCTTATACGTTACCACGCCTGAGAATTGTTCAGTAGATCCACCCGTTGTTTCACAGCGCCGGGAATCGCCTCAAATGTTAATTCTTCTTTGTAGGGTCTGACGATTAACTCAAACTCTCCCTTGGCATCGGGATTAGATTTACGAGATGGTACACCGGTTATACTTAATCCACTATTGCCACTCCATGTCCCTACCAATGATGCAAGAGGGCCTATGTTGTATATGTGCATATGGTATCTATATGGTATGCACAAATTTGTCTCAATTAGCAAAGATAGAGATGGTTGCAAAACAACAACAACAAGCTACATCACATAAAACTAACCAAGGTATGCCAAATCATCATTATCAGAAGCACTAGATATGGATGGTGTCAATATTGATGTAGCTGCAATGATACTAGCCTGTTGCAAAACATCACGACCCATCATTTTTCTTGGCGGTGAGGTATGTATTGCTGTTTGTTGTACATTGGTTAGTAGGAAGATTTAATGGAGGTATAGAAATGCTGTGCATGAGCTACTGAACAGCAGTAGCAGAAGGTTGATGGCCGCCATGATAACTTATACGACGATATTAGTAGACGACCTCAGACGACCTTAAAAAAAAAGGACATACCTATATAAAAAAACACGCGTTCAAAAAGATTCGGTATCCTTGAAATCATATGAAACTGAGGAGAGCTCAAGCAGTCACCGCAAAAAATAATCTGGTCATACGATGGCCGGACCCAATTTTTGCCGAAGTCCGGCCATCGTATGACCATACGAATCAACCTAAATTAACTGAAAATGATATCACCACTCTATGGCCATTTCATCTCTACAACCAAGCTATGGCCATCAAACACATTCTGAACGCCAAAGTTACCCTATGGCCA